>Ga0134100_1000203_pt1 | contig 73159 bp, 58 predicted proteins | sample 11_taG_2_FD_94444 | JGI IMG/M metagenome (GOLD analysis project Ga0134100, IMG submission 94444) | Switchgrass degrading microbial communities from high solid loading bioreactors in New Hampshire, USA - 11_42_5_180_A3 metaG | ecosystem: Engineered > Bioreactor > Semi-continuous > Anaerobic >...
ATTATAATGTATTATAGTATTTAAATATGTGGAATTTGAATATATAAAATTAAAAATATAAAAACAATACTAAATAAAGAGTAGAGCTAGAAATTATAATGTATTATAGTATTTAAATATGTGGAATTTGAACATATAAAATTTAAAATATAAAAACAATAGTAAATTAAAAGTTAAACTAAAAATTATAATATACAAAATTAGAATAATATAAGAAGCAAAATAAAATTATTTAATAGCTCAACAGATTAATTGCTTGGCAAGTTTGTATATGAATAAAAATATATATAACAAAATTATTAAAGTAACAATAATAATTAAATTTTAAAATTTAACAGCAAAAATTAATGATAAAAGTTAATAAGAAACAATTAACATCTGGAAGCGTTATGTGAGCACAAAACGCAATAATAAATAAGGTAACGATAAATGTTTATGACAAAACAGTTTATTGTAATATGATTTATAAAAGTGAATTTAGTTGATGAGAAACTTGTAAAACCAGATTTTTTTTGCACTTAAATGAATACAGTATACAAATTTGTTTATATAAACACAAAAACTAGAAATGGGGGAATATTAATGCACGCATCTAAAAGATTTGAAAAAGTAGATGCAATTATTGAAAAGTATGAATACAAGAAGTCTGCTTTAATCGCAGTTTTACAGGAAGTTCAACAGGAATACAGGTACCTGCCTGAGGAAGTACTGATGTACATTTGCGATAAGATGGACATTACTCCGTCTAAAGTTTATAGCGTAGCTACATTTTATGAAAATTTCTCGCTGGAGCCAAAGGGCAAATATATTATTAAAATATGTGACGGTACGGCATGTCATGTAAGAAAATCTATCCCTATTCTTAATGCATTAAGAGAAGAATTAGGTTTGAGCGACAGTAAACGTACAACAGACGATATGATATTTACGCTGGAGACGGTATCATGCCTTGGTGCCTGCGGACTGGCTCCTGTTATTACCATAAATGATCAAGTGCACGCAAAAATGACCCCTGAATCTGCCCTTGCATTAATTGATGACATAAGGGAGGTAGAAAAAAATGATGTTAAATAATACAGCTGAATTTGATGCTTTATATAATAAATTATCTGCTTCATTGAATAACCAGAAGAAAAAAGTGTTCGTCTGTGCAGGTACCGGTTGTGTTGCCGGCGGTTCACTTGAAATATTCAGAATTCTTAAGAATATGGCAGAGGAAAGTGGTTTGCTGGTTGAGACCCTGCTTGAAGAAGAAAAGGATAAAATAGGCGTTAACAAAAGCGGATGCCATGGTTTTTGTGAAATGGGCCCTTTGGTAAGAATAGAGCCATACAATTATTTATATATAAAAGTTAAACCTGAAGATTGTCAGGAGATATTCGAAAAAACTCTGATGAACGGAGAACCGGTAGAACGCTTGATGTACCATGATGGTGATAAGATTTTTGCTGAACAGGAAAATATACCGTTTTATAAAAAGCAGACCCGTCTGGTATTGGAACATTGCGGCAGTATAGATGCAGAATCAATAGAGGAATACATTGCAAAAGGCGGTTATCAGTCACTGGTAAAAGCATTGGGAATGAGCCCTGATGACATATGCAAGGAAATTTTAGAATCAAACTTAAGAGGCCGCGGAGGCGGCGGATATCCGGCAGGACGTAAGTGGCAGCAAGTGCTGGCGCAAAAAAGCGATATCAAATATGTGGTTTGCAACGGTGATGAAGGTGACCCGGGAGCTTTTATGGACAGAAGCATAATGGAAGGGGACCCTCATAGAGTAATTGAAGGAATGATTATAGCCGGATATGCTACACAAAGCAAAGAAGGCTACATTTATGTCCGTGCGGAATATCCTCTGGCTGTAGAACGTTTAAGGATTGCCATAGACCAGGCGAGGAATTATGGCATTATTGGTGAAAATATTTTAGGTTCGGGATTTTCCTTTGATTTGCATATTAATAAAGGTGCAGGAGCTTTTGTATGCGGTGAAGGAAGTGCCTTGACAGCATCTATTGAAGGCGAAAGGGGAATGCCCAGAGTTAAACCCCCTAGGACCGTAGAAGCAGGATTATGGGGAAAGCCTACCGTTTTAAATAACGTAGAGACCTTCGCAAATGTACCCATTATAATAAACAAAGGAAGCAAGTGGTTTAAAAGTATTGGTTCTGAAAACAGTTCCGGAACAAAAGCATTTGCATTGACCGGAAATGTTAATAATACTGGTCTGATTGAGGTCCCGATGGGTATAACACTTAGGGATATAATTTTTGAAATTGGCGGAGGAATCAAAGACGGAAAAAAATTTAAAGCTGTGCAGATCGGGGGGCCTTCAGGAGGATGTCTGACGGAAGAGCATTTGGACCTTCCTCTGGATTTTGATTCCCTTAAAAAGGTTGGCGCAATGATAGGTTCCGGTGGTTTGGTTGTAATGAATGAAGATACCTGTATGGTTGAAGTGGCACGTTTCTTTATGAATTTTACCCAGAATGAGTCATGCGGAAAGTGTGTTCCTTGCAGAGAGGGAACGAAAAGGATGCTGGAGATCCTGGAGAAAATCGTTGCAGGTAACGGTACACTAGAGGACCTTGATTTGTTGTCGGAGCTTGCTGATACGATATCTAAAACATCTCTCTGCGGTCTTGGGAAAAGTGCGCCAAACCCGGTTATCAGTACATTGAAATATTTCAGAGATGAATATTTGGCTCATGTGGTTGATAAAAAATGTCCTACAAAGACTTGTAAAAACTTAAATTCCATAATGATTGATGAAAAGCTCTGCAAAGGATGCAGCAAATGTGCAAGGATATGCCCCGTAAGTGCAATTTCAGGTAAAATCAAAGAGCCTTTCAATATTGACCAGAGCAAGTGTACAAAATGCGGAACATGTATATCAGCTTGTCCATTTGCAGCTATAAAGGAGGTTTAAAGATATGGGTTACATGATAATAGACGGTCAAAGAATTGAATTTACAGATGAAGCAAATATACTACAGGTTATAAGAAATGCAGGCATCGAACTTCCGACATTTTGCTATCATTCTGAATTGAGTATTTACGGGGCGTGCAGAATGTGTGTTGTTGAAGATAAGTGGGGAGGCATAATGGCTTCATGTTCTACTCCTCCCAAAGAAGGAATGGAAATAAAGACTAATACGCCTAAATTGCAGAAGCATAGAAAAATGATACTTGAACTCCTTCTTGCAAATCACGACAGGGACTGCACATCCTGTCCAAAGAGCGGAAGATGCAAATTGCAGGAGCTTGCCATAAGGTTTGGTATCAACAGAATAAGATTTGACAATAAGCAAAGGAGTTTGCCGATAGATGACAGCAGCTGCGCAATAGTAAGAAATCCGAATAAATGTATAATGTGCGGTGACTGTGTAAGGGTATGTGAGGAAGTTCAGGGAGTAGGAGTTCTGGCATTTGCTAACAGGGGTTCGAATATACGTGTTACTCCGGCTTTTAACAAGCGCCTTGGTGATGTTGATTGCGTTAATTGCGGTCAGTGCAGAAGCGTTTGTCCTACCGGTGCATTGCTTATAAAGAATGAAACAGATAAGGTATGGAATGCGCTGCATAATGAGAATAAGCGTGTGGTAGCGCAAATCGCTCCTGCTGTGAGGGTAGCAATCGGAGAAGAATTTGGCATTGCTCCGGGAGAAGTTACAATAGGAAAAGTGGTAGCAGCCCTTAAGAAACTTGGGTTTGATGAGGTATATGATACGGGTCTTGGAGCGGATTTGACAGTTATGGAGGAAAGCAAGGAATTTCTTGAAAGGCTGGAAAAGGGAGACAAACTTCCTCTGTTTACATCCTGTTGCCCGGGATGGGTGAAATTTGCCGAGAATAAGTATCCTGAACTTAGTGAAAATATATCTTCCTGCCGTTCTCCTCAGCAGATGTTCGGAGCAGTAGTAAAGGAACTTTCAAGAGAAACGGGAGAAGCAAAAGAGAAAGAAACCTTTATGGTATCTATAATGCCTTGTACCGCTAAAAAGTATGAAGCTGCGAGGCCGGAATTTGCTAAAGACGGTGAAAGGGATGTAGATGTTGTAATAACAACACAGGAATTATGCATAATGCTTAAACAGGCAGGTATCCTTTTCAATGAGCTTGAACCCGAAGCTCTTGATATGCCCTTTGGCCTTGCAAGCGGTGCCGGTATAATCTTTGGAGTAACAGGCGGAGTCGCGGAAGCAGTGCTTAGAAAATGTTATACAGAGAAGACTTCTACTGTATTGAGAGATATAGCTTTCACCGGCGTAAGGGGTATGGAAGGTATAAAAGAGGCTTCCGTTAACATAGACGGCAGAGAGATACGTATGGCAGTAGTGCATGGTTTAAAAAATGCGGAAAACCTGGTCAAAGCTATAAAAAACGGAGAAAAGGAATATGACTTTGTAGAAGTAATGGCTTGCCCGGGAGGCTGTATCGGTGGCGCAGGGCAACCGTTGCCTGAATCACATGATGTATTCAAAAAGAGGGCAAAGGGATTGTATAATGCCGATAAGAGCTCGCAGATAAAAAGATCAGAGGAGAACCCGATGATACTTGCTCTGTATGAAGGAATACTTAAGGACAAGAGCTATCTGCTTCATGTTCCGGGGAGTCATGAAGACAAAGAATAGGACAATAAAATAATAAAAAAAGCACCGTGCTGATTAATTCAACATGGTGCTTTTAATTTAACACTTTTTATGAAAATTGATAAGAGTTTTAGTTTTACTTTAAATGTATATTGTGATATAAAACTAATATATAATTAAAAAAAACAACACATTTAGTATAATTGGGAGAACGTATGAGAAACCAATCAATGGCAAGAGGATTTGCAGTATTATCTGCTGCCGGTATAATAACAAAGGTTATGTCTCTTTTGTACATACCTTTCTTTATAGCAATTATAGGCGAAGAAGGATATGGCATATACGCAGCAGCACTGCAAGTATATGTATTTATATATGTAATTGGTAATTCGGGTATACCTGTGGCTATATCAAAATCAGTTTCTGAACTTACAGCAACAGATAATTATAAGGATGCATACAGAGTTTTTAAAATAGCCAGGTCATATCTGTTTATTATCGGATTATTGCTGTCTTTAATCATGTTTTTTACAGCAGGGCCGATTTCTGCAGCTTTGCATTATAAAAAGTCAAAGCTGGCTATAGCAGCAATATCTCCTACTATATTACTGACTACGCTTATGTCAGCTTACAGAGGATACTTCCAGGGACGTGGGAACATGGTGCCTACCGCTGTTTCACAGATAATTGAACAAATAGTCAATATGATATTTACCGTTGTATTTGCCATGATTCTTATTAATGTAAGTATTGAAGCAGCTTGTGCAGGAGGAACTATTGGAACATCTCTTGGAGCATTGGCAGCAATGGTGATTCTGATTATTAGTTTCAGAAGGAATAAGGACAGCATAATTCCTGAGGAATACAGGAAGGTAAAAGTAAAAAGGTATACATATAAGCAGCTTGCTTTCAAAATCGTTAACTATAGTATACCGATTACTGTATGTGTCGGTATGCAGTATGCGGGTAATCTTATAGATTTATGGAATACTAAATCCAGACTGCTTGCAGCAGGGTTTTCTGATGAAGTGGCAACTGCCATGTACGGGTATCTTACTAAATATCAGCAGCTTATGAATGCACCAATTTCCATTGTTTCGGCGCTTGCATCTGCTGTTCTCCCTGCGATAACAGCGGCAGTTGCTATAAATGATAAGAAAGAAGTACGATTCAGAATGAACCATGCTTTCAAACTATGTTTTATGGTTGTTATTCCGTCTACAGTTGCCTTTACTATACTGAGTGATGAATTATTTAAACTGCTGAAGTACGGACAAGGTTCATTTCTGCTTCTATATGGCTCATCGGTTTTGATTTTTATGTCAGTTGTACAAATACAGACTTCGGTTCTTCAGGGCGCAGGCAAGCTATATAAGGTTACTGCCAATCTAATGCTTGGCATATTTGCAAAAATAATATTGAACTATATATTGATAGGAATACCGCAAATCAATATTATGGGGAATATCATTGGAAGTATTGTGGGCTATACCATACCTGTAATATTAAATCAAAGAGAAATAAGAGCTTCCACAGGCATAAAGGTTAGACTTGTCAGGCATGCAAAAATGCCGTTGATATCCTGTGTGCCTATGGCTATAAGTGTATTAATTATATATAAAGTTACATATTTTATATTCGGATTTTTGGGAAGCGATTATTTATCCAATGCTATAGCTTTTATAGCGTCAGCTTTGACAGGTGTTGCAGTATATTTTTATTCAATGCTTTATACAGGAGGCATTGATGAAAAAGATATGGAAATGATACCTTCTAAAATCAGAAGATTCATACCAATGTCTTCGGCAAGCGCTAAAGCAGTAAAGTAGTTCAACTGGTTTATTGAAATCAGATATGAATGCTATTGTCAATCTATATAAAAAGTAGTATAGTGTAGAAGAAAACATAATAGTAATACAAAAAATCCCAGTTCAAATCTAGAATGCATAATTTGAATATGATATTTGTATGTATGCATTATGTTTGTGGTAAATATAAGATATGTAAATTCTGAATAAAGGACTGAAGTTCTTTTTTTAGTTATGATTATCAAAAAGAGAAGCTAAATTTATATTTGACAGCTTTAATATAACAGGAAGGATTGATCTGATGTCTATAGATAAAAATAAAATTGAAGAGCATATAAGAGGGATTCTCATTGCTATCGGAGAAAATCCCGACCGCGAAGGCTTAAAAGATACCCCGGCACGGGTTGCCAAAATGTGCGAGGAAATTTTCGAAGGAATAGGTTATACGAATGATCAGATAGCGGATATGTTTAACAAGACCTTTGAAGATGATATCTTTATTCCTGAAAGCAACAATGAAATAGTGCTTATGAAGGATATTGAAATTTTCAGTTATTGCGAACATCACATGGCACTTATGTATAATATGAAAGCTGCTATTGCGTATATACCAAACAAGAAAATAATAGGGCTGAGCAAGATTGCCAGAATAGCAGATATGGCAGCTAAAAGGCTTCAGGTGCAGGAACGTCTTGGGTCCGATATAGCGGAAATCATGCAAAAAGTTACAGGTTCTGAGGATGTAGCTGTAATAATCGAAGGCAGTCATGCTTGTATGACTTCCAGAGGTATTAAAAGCACAAATGCAGTAACTGTAACAACTACCTTGCGGGGTAGATTCAAAGATGATGAAGAATTAAGAAGGAAATTAATGATGCTGTATAAATAGTGCTGTGGAGGTTATAATGGAGCTTGTTCAGAGGATACTTCAGCATCCGAAATATAAGGAATATTTAAAATTAAACGCTGAAGCCGAAAAAGACCGAAAGTTCTGCTGCCATAACCTGCAGCATGCCCTTGACGTTGCCAGAGTTGCATATATAATTTCCCTTGAAAACAGTTATAACTTAAGTAAAGAAATTATATATATAACTGCCTTGCTCCATGACATAGCGAAATGGAAGCAATATAGTGAAAAGACAGACCATGCGGAAGCAGGAGCGGTTCTTGCTGAAGGCATTTTAAGAGATATAGGCGTACAGGATAAAGATATCGAAATGATAAAAGATGCCATAAAAAATCACCGAAGGAAAGATGAAAAAGTTTCTGATCTAAGCAAAGTATTATATGACGCAGATAAATCATGCAGGATATGTGTAGAATGTGAAGCCATTAATGAATGTAAGCGCTTTAAAGATGGAAAAAAGCCTGCTTTGTTTTATTGATTTAGAAGGAAGATTTAATCAGGGTGGGATTTTATGAAATGTATGAATATAGGCAAAAGTACGTGGGAATGGGGAACACGGACTTATATAATGGGAATATTGAATGTTACACCTGATTCTTTTTCTGACGGAGGAAAATACACTGATATAGATGCGGCAGTAAAACATGCATTGCATATGCAAGCGGAAGGTGCTGATATAATAGATGTAGGAGGAGAATCCACCAGACCGGGAAGTGTGCCTGTTACGGAAGAAGAAGAAAAAAGAAGGGTTATACCGGTAATCGAAGAACTTGTTAAGGTATTGGATATTCCAATATCAGTGGATACATATAGGGCCGGAACGGCGGAGCTTGCATTAAAAGCAGGTGCGAGCATGATTAATGACGTTTGGGGTTTAAAATATGATCCTGAGATGGCAAGCTTAGCAGCCGACAGAGGGGTTTGTGTCTGCATCATGCATAACAGAAGCAAGGGCCCGGTATATGACAATCTTATTGAGGACATGATTGCCGAGCTTTCAGAGAGTATCGAGATAGCAAAGAAGTCAGGTATAAAAGATGAAAAGATAATAATAGATCCGGGTATAGGATTAGGATTTGCAAAGACAAGTGAGCACAACCTTATGATAATGAGGAATCTTGATCGTTTTAAAAAACTTGGTTATCCCTTATTGCTTGCCGCATCCAGAAAGAGATTCATAGGTGAGGTTCTGGGACTGGATGTGAATGACAGGATTGAAGGAACACTTGCAGTAACAGCTGCAGGTATAATGAAGGGTGTGGATATGGTAAGAGTACATGATGTACTTGAAAATAAAAGAGTGGCAAAAATGATGGATAGTATGGTGAGGTAATTATGGATAAGATTATAATCGAAGATCTCGAAGTATATGCATATCATGGGGTGAATGAAGAAGAAAAAGTCCTTGGGCAGATGTTTCTCGTTACGCTGGAAATAGGGCTGGACCTCCGGCAAGCTGCTTTAACCGGAAATGTGAATGCTACTGTCAATTATGCCGAGGTATGCGATATGGTTAAGGAAATTATGCTGACGCAGAAATTTGATTTAATAGAAACTGCAGCAATGAAGATAATAGAGGGGATTTTTAAAAGATTTGATAACGCGGAAACTATCAGGGTTATTCTCAAAAAACCATGGGCTCCCACAGGGCATCATTTAAAATATGCGGCAGTGGAACTTAAACGCACCCGGGGTGATTGCTGTGGGTGATAATTCAGTAACGGCTTATATCGGTTTAGGTTCAAATATTGGAGAAAGAGAAAAGAATCTTAACACTGCAATAGATATGTTAAATGAGACACCCGGTATTGAGGTTTTACAGGTATCTTCATATATTAATACTGCTCCTGTAGGCTATACACAGCAGCCTGATTTTTTAAACGCTGTTGCAGAAATTAAAACGAAATTGCAGCCGGACGAACTTTTAAAAATTTGCATGGATATAGAATCAAAGCTCAAGAGAAAGAGAATAATCAGATGGGGCCCGCGTACGATTGATCTTGATATCTTGCTTTACGGAGAGCAGATTATAAATGATGAGAATTTAGTTATACCACATCCCAGAATGCATGAGAGGGAATTTGTGTTAAGACCGCTGGCGGAAATAGCTCCAAAAGCTTTTCATCCGGTTATTAAGAAAACAGTTGCAGAAATTTTGACAAACTTAAAAAATCATTAAATATACATTAAATAGCTGCAAAAATACAGATTACGTAGGGAAAACAGTAATTCTGTATTTTTATAACGCCTAAATGTAAAAAAATACATATTATAACATAACAATACAAAATAATTAACATTTAATGATATTTATTGCATATATCACTTTATATTGATATTATTATTAAGATGCAAATAACAAAACATAGGAGAAGTATAAAGTGATTTACATAGTTATATCAAGTTGGGTTTTTGCTATTTACCTATATTTAGGATTCAAAGCTTTTTTAGCCAACAGGAACAGTAAGTTAAATAAGGCTTTCCTAACATACAATATATCTTTGTCTCTGGCATCTTTGGCAAATATGGTTATGTCCATTACCAGAGAAACTGAAGCTTATACGATATCCTATGCGCTGTCAGTTCTTTTTTGGTGCATAAATGCAGGATTTACTGTTTATGTATCTTTGATGCTGACAAAAAAGGAAAAGTTGCTAAAAAGCAAATGGTTACTTGCATTGATATATTTCCCAATACCTGTGATTATGGTATATGAAGCATTTTTAATGAGACAATTCCAACAACATAATATACTATTATATACGATATTTACTATTTTTGAATATATTTACTTATATTTATATCCTGCGGTATCCGGATTTAATATATGGCTATGGGGAAGAAGAACCAAAGTATCCAGGGAAAAGAAGCAGGCAAACCTGATTGTGTATTCGGGAATTGTCACTATAGTGTTATCATTATCAAATACATTAATTATATACATATTTAATATTGGATCTGTGCCTGATATGACGCACATAATTTCGTTTTTGTTTGATTTGGCCATATGGTATGCTATTGTAAAATACAGGCTGATTAATATTAAATCCCTGGTATCGGCCGAGGATATAATTGCAAAAGTAACTGACATTGTATTTATTATTGATATATATGAGAATATAGCCAATGTTAATTACAGATGTGAAGAACTTTTGGGGTATAAGCCGAATGAAATCATAGGAATGAACATAAAAAAGGTAATAAGCCCTTGGAATGAAGTAAATATTCCTGTCAATATTGAGCACATATCTCAGGAGAGTGATTTTACATATAACTGCATTACAAAAAACGGCAGAAAAATTCCAATAAGCATTCAGGCTTCTGTGGTTAGAGACAAGGCAGGTGAAATAGTTGGAACTGCCTTAGTATGCAAGGATATGACGCTTGTCAAAAAGCTTCAGGAAGAGATAGCGGAACGCAGAGCAAGGGAAGAAGAACTCAGATATATCAGTTTGCATGATCCTTTGACAGGTTTATATAACAGAAGAAAGTTTGAATCGGAATTAAGGAAACTGGAAAGCACGGATAGTGTTTCAGCAGGTATAGTGGTTTGTGATGTGGACGGACTTAAGCTTGTGAATGATGTAATGGGACATAATGAGGGCGACAGATTAATCACAGTATCAGCGAAAATATTACAGGAGGTATTTGAGGGAAAAGGAAAAGTATTTAGAACAGGTGGAGACGAATTTGCCGTAATCATTCAGGAAACATGCTTTTCAGAATTGAATGAAGCGGAAAAGCATTTATTTGACTTAATGGAAAATATTAATAGCAGGAATAACAGTTTTTATATAAGTTTATCTATAGGTTACGATATATATAAAGGTATTGGAAGAAGCATACTTGATACTTACAGGGAAGCTGACAACAGAATGTACAGGATGAAGCTGAGCAATGAAAAGAAGAACAGAAGGTTAATGCTGAATAGCCTCATAAGACTTCTTGAAGTTAAAGATGTTATTAACAAAGGTCACGCAGAAAGATTGAGCCGATATGCTGCGGAGCTTGGAAGGGCAATGGGTCTTACGGAAAACAGGCTGGCTCTTTTGTCTAAACTGGTGCAGTTCCATGACATAGGTAAAATAGGAGTACCTGAGAGAATACTGTTTAAGAAATTCCCGCTAAATGATAAAGAGATGTTGGAAATACAAAGGCATTGTGAAATAGGTTACAGGATAGCAAAATCTCTGCCGGAGTTGAATTCGATTTCAGAATTGATACTTAAGCATCATGAAAGATGGGATGGAGAAGGATATCCGTTGGGAATAAAGAAATTTGAAATACCAGTAGAATGCCGCATTTTATCCGTTGTAGATGCATATGATGTAATGACAAATGGAAGGCCATACAGGCAAACCCTTACCCATGATGAAGCTATTGACGAATTGACAAGAAATGCAGGAACGCAGTTTGACCCTGAAGTAGTAAGCAAGTTTGTCGAATTATTGGAAGAAAAAAGAGCTGTGAATGTGGGATAAGTATTAAGAACTAAATATGATTATAAATACACCCCTTAACCGTATCATGTTAAGGGGTGTTATTGTTTTAACTTGTACTACTTTAACATATTTTGTCCGCCAGTAACCGGTACTGCCTGGCCTGTTTCATATTGTTGCTCTACTATATAGAATATTGCCCGGGCAACATCTTTTACCCGACAGCCTCTTTTCATCGGAACTTTTGATTCATAGAATTTTTTAACGTCTTCAATGGTTTTTGCACCTGGTACTTTTCCGGCATTTAAATACTGTACGAACAGGCCTTTTTCCGGGTCTGACCATAAAGGACCTTCAAAGAAATTTCCCGGGCATATGGAGTTAACTTTAATATTGTAGGGAACCAGTTCCAGTGCAAAACTTTGAGTCAGCCCTATACCTCCGAATTTACCGCCTGCATATGCGAAGTTTTTATTGCTGCCCGAAAGACCTGATTTTGAATTTATTTGTATAATGTCGGTAAAATATTCATTGTTGAATTTATTTTGTATTTTCATTGGTCTTGATGCATATTTTGTGCATAAGAAATATGCAGTGTAATTAATCTTTGTAATAAATTCAAAAGTATTTAAATCCATTTCATCAAGTCCGCCTGCGCGCAGAACCCCTGCATTATTTACAAAGATATCGAGTCCTCCGTATTCAAGAACAGTATCAATAATCATATTTTTTACATCAGTTTCGTCGCCTACATTAACTTTTATAGCAAGAGCTTTGCCTTTCCCATATTTTTCGCATAAAGCTTTTGCGTTTTCCGAAGCAAGTTCGTAATTTAAATCGGCTACCACAATACTTGCCCCTTCATCTGCCATTTCCTCTGCAATACCTTTACCGAAGCCCTGAGCGCTGCCTGTGACGATTGCTATCTTTTCATACAGGCGTTTATTCCTTTGTGATGACAAGCTCACTTTTTTCCTGTAACTTTCAACTTCCCAATTACATATAAACTTAACAAGATCTTTGCCCATATATCTGGGGCCGCCGAATGAAGAAGAATATACGTATATTTTTATAGCATCCATGAATAAATCAGCCGCTGTATCAGCTTCTTTTTTAGTTTCTCCCCAAGCGAATATACCTAACTTCTCCACAGCTGCTATTTTGGGAGCAAATCCGTTTCTGGACTTGTAATCCTCAAGTGCGGCTTCAATAGCTTCATACTGTTCGTCAATCTTTTCCTTAGCAGGAACAAACAAAGGTTCGTGCCTGCAATAAACAATATGATCAGGAGTAAAAGGCTGAGATACTGCTGCAAAGGAATTTTTATCATTTACAAGGGCTAAGATTTCCGCATTTATTCTGAAAGTGACAACAGAAGAATCTCCCTGCATAAGCAGCATTCTTATTGCCGGAGCTATTTCAGCGGCTTTTTCTCTGTCAAATTCTACGGCAGAAAAATCAGGTTGTTTTTTTATTCTGCTTTTTATGGTGTCAATTACATAATTTGTGGTTTTCTTGATATCATCTATCGTATCGGCGGCTATAAATACGCCATGGTTTTGCAGTATAAGAATATCAGCGTTTTTTCCTGTTTTAGCTTTGTAGTCATCAAGTACTTTTTTTACCTGCGCGGCTAAAACGTAGCCAGGTTTTGTTTCCTCAACCCATACTGCCTTATCTCCGAACATGTCTGACAGTGCCGACTCGCCTTGAACGCTGCAGGTCAATCCGTTTACTATTGCAGGGTGGGTATGCACAACAAATTTTTGAGGAAACAGGTCATGTAGAAGAACTTCAACACTTGGGCGCTTGGAATACTCGCTTTTTTCACGGGCATCCATAAGGTCGGCCAGAACTTGCTGTTCTCGCACATCATCGTTGCTTGAATATTCCTTTTTCCACATCGCTGAAAGAGCAGCTCTGTTCATTTTTACAAATCCTTCTTCTGTTATTGTTGCAAGGGATGTGCCAGAACCTTTTACATACAGGTACTTGTTATCTTTGCATGAGGTATTTCCCCCGCCTGCAAGCACAAACTCAGGATTTTTACCGTAATAATTGGAAATTGCGGTGATTTCTTTTAAACTTTCATTGATACTCATTTTGATACTCCTTCCGTACGTATTTATGTTTATTTAATATTGCATATATAACAGCCTGAACTGCATATTATTTTTGTCATAGGATTACGCAAGTTTTATACTGTGACCGGCAATTGATTGCTGAAAATCATTAGCTTCGTCCTTTGCTGTTTATTAATGTAATTTATATAATCAGCAATTCAGTTATTTTGTTATACTGAAATCTAAATACAAGCGGATATAGTGTAAGTTTTTAGTAATCTGTGTAATCGTTTTATCTATAAATCTACTGTTCAGATATTTTATGTACTTAAAGCTGTCTGTAATCAGTACATACATAGATTTTTTTGCATTATATAACTTATAGAACTGATTTTTACACAGTCCAAATTATAGCACTTTAATATAAATGAGTCCAGTTTTATAAATATTCTGTTTGCTTTTATTTAGTAAAGCAGAAAGTTCATGCATCCTGCTTTTATAAGGATTTTAGACGAATCACTATATTAAAATAAGCTTTATTTTATATCCGAATTTTATTATTTAACTATTTAAGTAAAAATATAAACTAATTATTTTAATCCATTGTGCTAGTTGTTTTACGGAAGAAACCTTGTAGAGAGGCTCATATCACCTGTTAATCCGGGCCTAAGTTAAACGAATTCGCTGTTTGAAAAGAGCAATTACTTGGTGCTTTTATCATAACTAATCTCCAGATTTTCATATATGCTAAAAATGCACTTCATTAATTGTTGTGCTCCACTACTATAAACATAATCTGTTATGGAGCACATATATAAATACAAAAGTATTCTGCGAGTTTGAATTCGTAGCAGCTGAATTTGCATGGTCTTGGCATCGCAACTCGGTTTCTTGGAACAAAATTAACTAACACAACAGTTAATTTCAACATTTTATTCAAAGGCAATTAAAAATTTTGGGTTTAAGGAAGGATAATTGTAAATTATGTAGAAATATGTTAATATATATAAAAATGTTATAAAAAGAAAAGAGGAATATATGTGTATTATGATTTAGAAAAAATCAAAAATACAGGAGAAGTTCTGCGAAAAATAGCAGGAGGGATAAATCCCGTCAATGGTGAGATAATAGAAAATAATGCTGTTCTGAATGATACTATGGTTATCAGGAGTCTGTATTTTGCTGCTGATGTTTTAGATAATGTTGCAGATGGGGTTTATAGCAGAAGATATAATAAAACGCTGAAATTTGTTATTACACCCGAACAGAAAAGTAAAGTACGGTTTACGGAAGGAAAAATCGGAGTTAATGAATTTTCAAGATGTATTAATTCCTGTATTGATTTAACAAAGAGCAAAAAGCTGACAGGGGTTGAATTGAACAAAAGACTCAAGAAATTGGGTATACTTAGCGAAAAAACCCTGGAAGACGGAAAAACAAGGACTATAACAAATGAAAATTCCGGAAAGTATGGATTTGAGTCAGTAAGAAAATTATATAATGGGGTAGAGTATGACATGGTAGTGATAAATGACGAAGGCAAGAAGTACCTACTTGATAATATTGAAAAGATTATGAATGCTGAATAGCATATTGAATATATTAATATACAATCTCCAAAAGTTTCAATATAAGCCTGCGTATATACATAAAATGAATTTGAGCATACTGCTTTTCTTTTAACAGAATAAGTTTTTAGTGAGGCAGTCGGAGAAGTTGATGCAATCTTCTAGTTTAAGCAGTTGTAAGCAGTAAATTTTATGATTATAATAAGGAATGTGTATAATTTTGATTACTAAAGTGAGGCTTATATTGATGTACAACTGTATAATATTTGATGTGGACGGTACGCTGATAGACAATAAGAAAGCGGTTTTTGAAGCATATCAGGAAGTTATTTTCAAGGAATTCGGAAGACGTTTTACAAATGAAGAATTAAAACCTGCCTATGGTGTAACTACAAGACAAGCATTAATAAATCTTGGATTTAAAGATATAGATGCTGCATTAAATGCGCATCATAAAGCGCTTATGGAGGCTTTTGCCAATGCAAAGCCTTTTGAAGGCATAGAAAATGTATTGAGAGAGATCAGAAAGCTTGATGTGGTAAAAGGTATTGTAACATCAAGAAACAGAGCTGAAGTATATGATGATGTATGTCTGCAAAAATACATAAAGTATTTTGACTATGTGGTATGTTCAGATGATACAAAAAGGCACAAACCGAATCCTGATCCTGTATTGAAACTACTGGAAATGGCGGGTGTGAAAGCTGCAAACACTATCTATATCGGAGATACCAATTATGATGCTGTATGTGCGAAAAAAGCAGGTACGGACTTTGCTTTGGCACTTTGGGAAGCAGGGGAAAACAGCGGTATTGAAGCGGATTATTATCTGAAAAATCCGGGAGAATTGTTAAAATTATTATAGGTGTTGAAGTAAAGCAGGAACCGATAAAATTCAGGTACAATCCTACTGAAGAAGAGTTACTGGAATGTGTACGGTTTGGTGAACAGTTTGCTCGATATTTGAAACAGAATTAAAACTCTGAAAATATGCGTAAAGCCTGTTATCCAGTTTTCGTTAAGTGAATCTGTTGTTTTAAGTAAATCATAAAATGTAAATTTGTTACTGCTTTATGAATGCAGATTCACTGTATCTGGATTTGCAGGCTTTTGGCATATAAATCATGATATTTCACCAGCAAAACTATCTGTAGAAATTCTTAATTCAATCTATTGAGCTAGTTGTTTTGCGGAAGAAATCTAGTGGAGAGGCTCATATCACCTGTTAATCCGAGCCTAAGTTAAGCGAATTCACTGTTTGAGCAGAATAATTACTTTGTGCTTTTTAACATAACTAATCTCCAGATTTTCATATATGTTAAAATGCACTTTCTTAGTTGCTGCACTCCGTTTCTAGAAACAAATTCTGTTACGGAGCACAAATATTAATTCAAAATTATTCTGCGAGTTTGAATTCGCAGCAGCTGAATTTACAGGGCCTTGGCATCGCAACTCGGTTTTCTGGAACAAAATAAACTAGCACAACAAGTTAATTCAGTAAATCATATAATTTTATCATTTTGTCTATGTAAAATTTCTGACGGTTATCTGCAACTGGTTTTAATATGTTTAAAATTTCATATACATCTTTCATGCCGGGGGGTTTACCGGATAATGATGCTATATGTGCTTTAGTCTTACGGTATGCGCTGCAGTATTCATAGCAGCGGTTTATCATCTGGGAAAGCTCATTTTTACGGGGGCCGGGATAATTAGCAGCCAGTATATCAAAAACCTGTTTAATTAAGTCAATATTCGATGGTTTGATTAATGTCCGGTCAGCGTCCGTATATTTAGAGTTAAAAGTGCTTTGTATACTATTTGCTGCATTTATCGCGCCGGTGATATAGGCAAGTTTATCATCCAGATTCATTGCGCACCTCCTGAAATAATAACAGGTAAATAAAATCGGTTGATTCAATTTTGCAGGTATAATTGGAATTCAAACTACATACTCATTGAATCAAGCTTGTAATATCCGATCCTACACTTTACATATTATGATTTGATTAATGAGTATGTTACATTATGTACATTGGTTTATGAAAACTTATACATGGCACTTTATATATAGCAAGTTCCTGTACTTAAATACATTTGATTGACTGGCGTCTATTACCTAGTAAGGATATTTTTGCCACAGGGTACTAATAAATAATTTAGTATTTGGGCATTTTATTTGTGTTTATTTAATGGTAAACTTCTAATATAATTGACGCAAATAATATAACCACTTTACTAGTCGGAGACAGGAGGATTAATGTGGAAAAAACCATATGTGTTTACAGTTCTTCGAGCTGTTCAATAGATGATATATATTTTACTGTTGCAAGTGAGCTGGGAAAGGCAATTGCAATCAGAGGAGACAAGTTTTTGTTCGGGGGTGGCCTGACAGGATTAATGGGAGCTACAGCTAAAGCAGTTCATCAAAATGGAGGCACTGTAATAGGAATTATACCGGAAGCGTTAAATAAAAAAGGAATAGTTTATGATAGCTGTGATGAATTAATAGTAACTACGGGTATGAGGGAAAGAAAAGCTATTATGGATTCAAAATCGGATGCTTTCATAGCTTTACCCGGAGGTTTTGGAACTCTTGAGGAGCTGCTGGAGATTATAACGCTAAAACAGCTAAAATATCACAATAAACCAATAGTTATCCTGAATGTGAATAATTTTTACAGTGACTTACTGAAGCAGTTCAGCAATATAATAGAGTATAATTTTGCCAGACCTGAATGTGAAAAACTATATTATGTTACCGACAGCGTAAATGACGCGTTAGATTATATAGATTATTATAAGCCAAGTGAATATAAGGGAAAATGGCTTACTGATGTGGGTTTTTGATGTCAGTATATTGTGATGCAATTTATAATAATGGTAAAATAAGCATTTAGGATGTAATTGAATCCTGCTTATTTAATTTCATAATAAAGCTGCTATGTTATCATAATAAGCGTTATTTGGCTATTTTTCATATTAATGCATACAAATATGATATTGAAATGTCGGATTTGTAAATATATAATAAATAATTGTCATAATTAGCAGAGGTTGCTCAGAATAATGATAATTATACAACATTATATTATGCTTGTATTGTATGTTAATTATACTTATTAAAATTTATAAATAATAAATATAATAGCTGGGAGAAATATGGATAATAAAAGGTCAATATTAAAAAACGCTAAGAGAATAGTTATTAAAGTTGGAACATCTACCCTTACATATGAGACAGGTAAAATGAATTTCTCAAGGATAGATAAACTCGTCAGAGTAATTTCTGATTTGGAAAACGAGGGTAAAGAGGTCATACTTGTTTCTTCAGGAGCAATAGGGATCGGAGTAAGTAAATTGAATTTAAAAGAAAGACCGAAATTAATACGAGAGAAACAAGCGGTTGCTGCTGTCGGACAGTGTGAGCTCATGTATATGTACAGTAAATTCTTTTCAGAGTATGGCAATGTAGTGGGGCAGGTATTATTAACAAGAGATGTATTAAGCAATGAAAACCTCAGGAAAAATGTTATAAATACTTTTGAAACTCTATTGGAAAAGAGAATAATACCTATAGTTAATGAAAATGACACTATGTCCGTTGATGAAATAAAAGTAGGTCAGAAAGACACTTTCAGTGAAAATGATACACTGTCGGCAATAGTGTCAAAGTTGGTTAAAGCTGATCTGCTTATAATTTTGTCAGATATTGACGGTTTTTATGACAGCGATCCACGTATAAATCCGAATGCCAAGCTCATCAGTGTAATTGAAAAAATCACGCCTGAAATGGAAAAGTGTGCAGGCGGGGCAGGTACCAAAAGAGGAACGGGAGGTATGGCTACTAAGCTTAAAGCTGCAAAGACAGCCACATCATCGGGAGTTAATATGGTGCTTGCCAGCGGTAACAATCCTGAAATAGTTATGGATATACTAAACGGAGAAGAAATAGGTTCTCTGTTTCTGGCAAAGAGAAAGAATAAATAATAAACGACCGGCATAAAAAAGGGGGCAATTCCTGTGTTTCACTGTTGAAACACGGGAATTGTCCTTTTTTGTTTGTGTGAATACATTTCATCTAAAAATAAGATAATACTTGAATAAGGAGTGATTATTTTGGTATCAAAATATATAAAATACATATGCACCGGACTTGTGGCAGGTGCTGTAAACGGGCTTTTTGGCTCCGGCGGTGGAATTATTGTAGTGCCTGCCATGGTACACCTGCTTAAGGTGGAGGAACATAAAGCCCACGCGACAGCAATTGCTGTCATACTTCCTCTTACTTGTGTAAGCGCTTTTTTCTATATAACACATAATTATGTGGATTGGGGTCTGTCTGTCAAGGTAATTATAGGAGGTATTGCCGGAGGATATATAGGAGCAAGATTGTTGAAAAAATGTCCATCCGGTATACTTAGAAAAGTATTTGCGGTATTTATGATGGTTGCTGCTGTAAAAATGTTAAAATAACTGATTCATATATAGTTATGGAGGAATAATGGTTTTATATATAATCGGACTTGTATCAGGTTTAATCAGCGGAATGGGAATAGGCGGAGGTACTGTGCTTATTCCGGCTTTGGTCATTTTTGTAAAGCCGGAACAGCATATTGCTCAAAGCGTAAACCTGCTATTCTTTATACCCACGGCGATAATAGCTCTGATTGTTCACATAAAGAACAAACTAATAGATTTTAAAATTGCTGTTCCGATTATTATTGCAGGACTGGCAGGAACATATATTGGCTCAAAAATTGCATTTTCTTTTAAAGCACCGATATTAAGGCGAATGTTTGGCGTATTCCTTTTAGTAATGGCCGTTTATGAGTTTTTTATAAAGGATAAGGATAAGAAAAAACAGAATGTATAAAAACCAACCTTATTTATATGATATACTTCCCTGATGAGTTAACTTGTTGTTAAGGTTTCTTCCACAAAATAACCATCACAATGGATTAATAAAATTATTTTGTCGGATTTTTGTATAAAATCTCAAAAACTCAAGCGGAGGTTTTTACAGTTTAAGTGTTTTTACTTGACACAATTTCCTAATTTAAATTATAATATAAACTAATTAAATATAGCGGATGATTGTTGAGGGAAAGATATTTCTTTATAAAAAGAAATACACCGAAGGAGTAGCACTCTCAGGTAAAAAGGACCTCAGCAGGACGGACCTCTGGAGAGACCTGTTAAAGGCGCCGAAGGGGCAAGGCTTAAAAGCCATAATCTCTCAGGCAAAAGGACAGAGTATAGAAAGCTGTTATTGACATGCTTATTTTGAGGTCAATTCTTAATTGAATATGGCCTTTTTATGTTTGAGTTAATTTAAGTTAAATATAAGAACGGATTATATTTTTCGCTTTGCAATAAAACTTTTTAATTGCGAAGAGACAGTAAAAATGTGCATTTAACATTTTTATAATCCCAGTATTTTCAATGTTAATTGGCACAGGGATATGGAGGTAATATATATATGCAAAAAGAAAAATTACTTTTGACACCGGGGCCTACAATGATACCTTCAAGGGTATTGGAGGCAATGGGAAGACAGATAATTCATCACAGGACAAAGGAATTTGAAGAGATATTTGAGGGTTTGGAAGAAAATTTAAAATATGTATTTCAGACTAAAAATATCGTATTGGCATTTGCTTCATCAGGTACGGGAGCGATGGAGTCTGCCATAGTAAATATGTTCTCACCCGGAGATAAAGTACTTGCAATTAGTGTAGGATCTTTTGGCGATAGATTTGCTGATATTGCAAAAACCTTTGGACTGAATGTGGAAAAGTTGTCGGTAAACTGGGGAGAAGCAGTAAATGTACAAGATGTTAAGGAAATTTTGGACAGGGATGTAAAAGGTGAAATTAAAGCAGTAATAATGACCCATAATGAAACTTCCACAGGCGTAACAAATGATATAGAAGCGGTAGGAAAACTCACGAAAAATACCGACAGGCTGTTGATAGTAGATGCAATAAGCTCTCTCGGAGGATTGGATCTCCAGACGGATAACTGGGGTGTAGATGTAGTAGTAACAGGTTCGCAAAAAGCTCTAATGGCGCCTCCTGGACTGGCATTTGCAAGTGTAAGTGAAAAAGCATGGGAAGCTTATAAACGGTCAACGTTGCCAAAGTTTTATTGGGATTACGGTAAATACAGAAAAGGTATATTGAAGGAAGTGTCCGAAAATCCGCCGTATACTCCTGCAATCTCTCTTATGATCGGACAGGCTGAAGCTTTGAAAATGATAAAAGAAGAAGGATTGGCAAATGTATTTGAAAGGCACAAAAAGCTGGCACTTGCAACTCAGGCAGGTGTAAAGGCTTTAGGGCTTGAGCTTTTCCCGAAGGAAGAAGTATCTTCTTACATAATTACAGCGGTTAAAGCTCCTGAAGGTATCGATATTGAAAAAGTAAGAAAAACAATGCAGCTTAAATATGATGTTCAAATTGCCGGAGGACAGAAACACTTAAAAGGTAAAATATTCAGAATTGGGCATTGCGGATATACGGACAGGTTTGACTTGATACGTGCTTTCTCTGCATTAGAATCAGCTCTTGACGATAACGGATATAAAGTAGATAAAGGTGTATCGGTAAGAGAAATTCAGAAGATTCTGGGATAGGATGATATTAATATATTATAAATCATAGATTTTAGGTTTGCTATATTTAATTGATGTTTATGTTTACTGATTGGTAAGAAGAAAAGCAATGTAGACTAAATTAAGATTTACTATAGAAATCGGGTAAGATTGGGAGGATAAAGATGAAAATCATTGTAACCGAAAGGATAGCTGAAGAAGGTATAAGCTATTTGAGAGAAAAAGGCTTTGAAGTGGACGTAAAGCTGGGCATGTCTCATGAAGAACTTCTTGAGGTCATAGAGCCATATGATGCTATTATTGTCCGAAGTGTTACAAAAGTGAATGAAAAATTGCTCGAAAGGGCAAAAAATCTTAAAGTTGCAGGTAGAGCGGGTAACGGTATTGACAATATTGACGTTCCTGCATGTACCAAAAGAGGAATAATTGTTGTTAACACTCCTGAGAGTAATATAATGGCTGCTGCTGAGCTGGCAGTAGGCCATGCATATTGTATATTCAGAAATATTCCGCAGGCTAATGCCGCTGCAAGAAGAAAGGATTTCAGAAGAAACAGATTCACCGGTAATGAACTTGATGGCAAAACTGCAGGTATAATAGGACTTGGAAGGATTGGATCCATTGTCGCTACAAAACTGAGAGGAAGCAACATGAGGGTAATAGCATACGATCCTTATATTTCCGATGAAAAGTTTAAACAGTATGGTGTGGAAAAATGCGAAACTCTTGAAGAACTCCTTAAGCAATCTGACCTTATTACGCTTCATACGCCAAAGACATCTGAAACATACGGGATGATTGGTGAAAAAGAACTGGAGCTTTGTAAAGAAGGTGTCAGAATTGTAAATGCAGCAAGGGGAGGACTTGTGGATGAAAAAGCTTTATATAAAGCATTGAAATCCGGTAAAGTTGCTGCGGCTGCCCTTGATGTGCTTGATCCTGAACCTAATTACGATAAAAAACCTGAAGAGCAGGATTATTACAACCCACTGCTTGATCTGGACAATGTAATAATAACTCCCCATCTAGGTGCTTCAACACAGGAAGCTACATTTAATGTCGGTACGGAAGTTGCAAGGCTTGTAGCAGATGCTTTGAACGGTGAAATAGTTGCAGCTGTAAATATGCCATCCATTAAAGTAAAAGATATTACGGAAATAAAGCCTTATCTGGATCTTGCAGAGATGCTCGGTAAAATTTATTATCAAGCTGAAAAGGGAAGAGTGCATAAAATTGAAATAGTATACAGCGGCGATCTTGCAGATATGGAAACCAGAGTATTCTCACTTTCTGTGCTGAAAGGTTTCCTTGATCCTGTTATTAAAGAAAAAGTAAATTATGTAAATGCAGAGTTGATGCTTAAAAACATGGGAATAGAGCTTGTTGAAAGCAAGAGCTCATATCTTGACAAATATACTAATCTTATTACTGTAAAATATTATACAAAAGAGAGACAATTAAGCGTTTCCGGTACGGTGTTTGCAAAAGAAGAGATCAGAATCGTAGATTTCTTCGGTTACAAGTTGGATTTCGAACCTACGCCGCACGTATTGGCGATACAAAATATAGACAAACCCGGGATTATCGGTAAGATAGGAACAATACTCGGAGCTGCAAATATGAACATTGCAGCAATGCAGTGGAGTAGAAACCGTAAAGGCGAAAAAGCAGTTGCTTTTGTAAGTGTTGACGGTGAGGTAAGCGATCCGGTACTGGAAGAACTCAAAAAGATCGACGGAGTATTGAAGATATCAAGGCTGAACTTCTAGGAAGGTATAATTGAAATATAGCGTAGTTAAAGACATATACTGTTTCAGTGAAAATAGTATATGTCTTTTTTATAATCATAACCGGCTTCCGCAAAAAGGGCAGAATGAATATTCAGGATCCACTCTTGATTTACAGTTGGTACATATTCTATATGCATACTGATGTCCTGCTGGACGTAAATGCTCGTTTCTGATTTCAGGGGTCTGTCCTTTATCAAACTGTTGTCCTATTATAGGGTCAAGCTCATATATGCTGTTGCAGCAAGCAGTTTTAACATAGAACCTGTTATTCCATCTGAAAGCAGGTATAAAGAATATATGGAGATACGAGTACATTTTAGTGATTTCATAATGTGTCATCGATCCGCATGAAGGACAGATTGTATTATTATATATGCCAATTTGTTTTTGAGCTTCCTGGATTCCAAATATACCTATAAAAAACACAGGTATCACTCTCCTTTATTTCAGTATATATAAATCATATGTTTATATGCAAGGCTTTGTTTAGTCTTTAAATATAACTTTAGAGTAATGCCGGATCTAATAGTATACAAATGTTATTTGTGTAAATAAATAATAAATTTATTAATTATAGAATATATGATATTGTTTTTACCAAAATAATAAAGTGTAATAAACATAAATAGGTTATTAATTTAATAATTAATTTTAAAAAACATGACATTTTATATTAAAATAAGCAAGCTTTTCGCAATTAATTCGTAAAATGATAATTTAATGACAGTAGTTTAATTTGACTTTTATACTCTCATTATGTTATTGTTATTGTTTGTAAAGTAAAAAGCTTATGCTTATCTTAATCCTTTCTGATTAGCAACATTTTTACTGGGAGTGAAATAATGAATAAAATAGGATTTGACAACGAAAAGTATTTGCAACTGCAATCGCAGAAGATTCTTGAGCGTATAGAATTTTTTGGTGGTAAACTATATCTGGAATTTGGGGGAAAACTCTTTGATGATTATCATGCTGCGAGAGTACTCCCAGGTTTTCAGCCTGACAGCAAGGTGAAAATGCTGATGCAGCTTAAAGATCAGGCTGAAATTGTTATTACCATAAATGCTGATGATATAGAAAAAAGTAAACGGCGAGGGGATTTAGGCATAACATACGACCTGGATGTGTTGCGCCTTATTGATGCTTTCCGTGAAATTGGTCTATATGTAGGAAGTGTGGTTATTACACAGTATCGTCAGCAATTTACTGCGGACTTATTTCAAAAAAGGTTAGTAAACCTCGGCATAAAGGTTTATAAACATTATCCGATTCCTGATTATCCTTCAAACATACCCTTAATTGTAAGCGATGAAGGATTTGGTAAGAATGATTACATAGAAACTACCCGTTCTCTTGTCGTGGTTACCGCACCCGGCCCGGGAAGCGGAAAGATGGCTACATGTTTATCACAGTTATATCATGATAATAAACGGGGTATAAAATCCGGTTATGCAAAGTTTGAAACTTTCCCAATATGGAATATTCCGTTAAGGCACCCTGTAAATCTTGCGTATGAGGCTGCAACTACAGATCTTAATGATGTTAATATGATTGACCCGTTCCACCTTGAAGCATATGGTGTTACTACGGTTAATTATAACAGGGATATTGAAATTTTCCCTGTTTTGAATGCAATATTTGAGAAGATAGCAGGCAAATCACCATATAAAAGCCCTACTGATATGGGCGTAAATATGGCCGGGTATTGCATTACTGACGATGAGGTAGTATGCCGTGCTTCAGAACAGGAGATTATTCGCAGGTACTATAATACCTGCTGTGCGCAAAAACAGGGATTGGCTGAGAGATCAGAAGTCTACAAGCTGGAACTTTTAATGAACCAATTGGGTATATCATCAAAGAACCGTCCTGCAGTACAGGCAGCATTGGATCGTGCCGAAGCTACTCATGGCCCTGCTGTGGCACTTCAGTTGAATGATGGGCGTATTGTTACAGGGAAAACAACTCCATTGCTAGGAGCCTCAGCAGCGTTAATATTAAACGCGTTAAAAGAGCTCGGCGGTATTCATCATGATATTCATCTCATATCACCGATTGTTATAGAACCTATACAGGTTTTGAAAGTGAAGCATATGGGTAATCGTAATCCTCGTTTACATACAGATGAGATATTGATTGCACTTTCAATTTGTGCTGCTACCAATCCAACTGCGGCACTGGCTTTGAAACAGCTTCCCAAACTGCGTGGATGCGAAGCGCATTCAACGGTTATTTTGTCCCGTGTGGATGAGAATGTTTTTCAGAAATTAGGCATAAACATAACATGTGAGCCTCAATACCAATCTAATAATAAAGTCTATCATAATTATTAATATTTAAGATAAAAAAGACTTGTGCAGCTTATTATGCTACGCAAGTTTTTTCTTTATATGTAACTTAATAAATGTTACTAAATAACGCTATCTAAATGCAAAGTAAACTGCGCCTATTATGCATAAAAATGAAAATACATAATTCAGCTTAAAACCTTCACCCAAATACACAACAGAAAATACTGCAAAAACTACAAGTGTTATAGCCTCCTGAATAATTTTAAGCTGAGCTGTTTCGAAGCTTTTTGAAGCAATTCTGTTTGCAGGGATCATGAAACAATATTCAAAAAATGCAATACCCCAGCTAATAAGAATAATAATGGGCAAGGGAGTTGAAGTGTTCTTAAAGTATTTTAAATTGCCATACCATGCAAAGGTCATAAAAATATTGGATATTACTAAAAGAAGAAACGGCCAAAATTTAATTATTGCTGACATGCTTTACTGCTCCTCTGTATTGTATATGCTTATCTGGATTATGTTTTGTGATTATTGCATGAAAAAAACCATCAACTTCCCGATGGTTCTTCCTTTGGTGCGAAGGACGGGACTTGAACCCGTACGGTCTCCCACACGCCCCTCAAACGTGCGCGTCTGCCAGTTCCGCCACCCTCGCATATTTAATTGTTTGCTAAATTTATAAAGGCCTTTGAAACTCGCTTGTTTCAAGCCTTTCATCTTAGCGGCATAATCAATTATACTAGCATAAAACCGTTATGTCAATACTTTTTTAAATAAAATTATGTCAAAAGTGCTTCAAATAAATAATATGTTGATAAATCAGGGCTGTACTGTTAAAATAAGCATATTGATATATAATATTAACGACTGCTGATTAATTATAAGTTTGATTTTAATTTAAACGGAACTAAGGGAGGAAAATTAATGGCAGGTTTTTTTAAGTTTTTGGATCCAAACAGGGACGGACCGGGTGTTCCGAAAGATGCTCCTCCAAAACCGAGGATAAAAGTGTTTTTTGAGGTATACTTCAGAAAGTTCTGGAACCTAGTTTTACTTAACATGTTATATTTAGTATTAAACTTTCCGGCTCTGATACTGGGATTTTTTATTTCAGGCTATTTCATGCAGAAGTTCTTATTGCAGAATGTAAATGCAGGAGACGAACTACTGGTTTTACAACAAAATCTTCATATAATTTTTGCAGTGGCGATTTTTTTAACATGTATGTCATTAGTGACCATTGGACCAGTACAGGCAGGGTTCACATATGTATTAAGAAACTATTCAAGAGAGGAACACGCGTTTATCTGGTGGGACTTTAAACAGGCGGCAAAGAAAAATTTTAAGCAGAGTCTTATTGTATCTGCAATTGATTTAGTGCTTACAATGCTTTTGGCAATAGATATAAATTATTATTATAATCCCGGTGAAAAGGGGATAGTATCAAATATTTTAAGTACTACCGTTCTGATGATAATTTTCTTATATATTATGATGCATATGTATATTTATCCGATGATGGTTACTTTTAACCTGAACATAAAGCAGCTTTATAAAAATGCTCTTATGCTGTCTATGGCTAAGTTCTTGCCTAACTTGCTTATTATTTCTGTTTGCGGATTAATTTGGTTTTTTGCTTTGTTTCTATATTCATTTGTATTTATTGTATTTTTCCTTTTTATATTATTCAGCCTGATAGGGTTTATTACTAACTTTTATGTATATCCTCAGTTGATAAAATATGTGCTTGATGAGCCTAAACCGGATAATGAAGGAAAAGAAGAGAAGCAACATAAGGAGAAAAGTGAAAAACAACATGAAAAGAAAGGTGAATAAAAAAGGAGCTTATGCTCCTTTTTTTATCAGTCCTTAATTATATCATTCATGCCATATAATCCCGGAGCTTTGTTATATATGAATTTGGCTGCCCGCAGCGCGCCGACACCGAATATCTCTTTTGACATTGCCTTATGATTTATTTCGATTATTTCATCATTTCCTGCGAATATAACTGAGTGTTCTCCTACTATGGTTCCTCCGCGTACTGCATGAATTCCTATCTCTTTTTTGCTTCTTTTCTTTCTTCTGGAATGCCTGTCATATATATATTCCTTTTTTTCTTCAAGAACCTCATTTAAAGCATCAGCGATTGCAAGTGCCGTACCGCTTGGAGCGTCAATTTTCTGATTGTGATGTTTTTCTACGATTTCTATATCGAAGTTGTTTTCCAACACCTTTGCGGCTTTCTTTACAAGGTCAATGAGCAGATTGACTCCCAATGACATGTTTGCTGAAAAGAAGACAGGTACTTTTTTTGATGCATCTTTTAAAGCTTTTATGTTTTCATTTGAAAGACCCGTAGTAGCTATTACAATTGGTATTTTCTTTGCAGTGCTGTATTCAAGCAGGGAATCCAGTGCATTGGGATTTGAAAAATCTATTATCACATCAACGCTTTCTTTAACTTCGTTTATATTTTTATAAACGGGATAATTTCCATGGGAAGTGGTATTTATATCGCAGCCTGCTACAATCTGCATATCTTCCGTATCCAAAGCGAGCCTGGATATAACCTGCCCCATTTTCCCGTTACATCCTGATAGCAAAATCTTTATCATTTGAGTTCACATCCATTCTTAGATTAGTTATACTCACAAACTATGAAATACGTATTTTAATTAATATATGTATTATTTTAGGAGTCCATACTCAGTCATAGCTTTCTTAAGCATTTCAACAGTTTTTTCACTTGGCCCTACAAGAGGCATTCTGCATTTGCCTACATCCATGCCCATCAGGTTCATAGCTGCTTTTATCGGTATTGGGCTTACTTCTGCGAACAAAGCCTTAATCAATTTCAGGGCAGCCAGCTGTATATTTCGGCTTCCTTCCGTATCGCCGTTTAAAAATTTTATTACCATTTTGTGAGTGTCTGTAGGTATAATATTGGCCATTACCGATATTACACCCTTGCCTCCTAATGAAAGAAGCGGGATTACAAGGGCATCTTCACCTGAATATACAGTGATATTATCACCGCATAAATTTATTATTTCTCCAACCTGAGAAAGATTACATTCTTTTATACCTACTATATTTTCAATTTCAGATAATTCTTTAACTGTATTAGGGTCAATATTTAGATTTGTTCTTGACGGTACATTATACAGGATTACGGGTATTGATATACTTTCAGCAATTGCTTTAAAATGCTCATAAAGACCTCTTTGTGTTGTTTTATTGTAATAAGGAGTCACCGTAAGTATAGCGTCAGCACCGACTTCTTCCGCATATTTGCTTAATTCTATTGCATGACGTGTATCATTGCTGCCTGTACCTGCAATAACGGGCAATCTGCCTTTGACCTTTTCAACCGCGAATTTTATAACGGATTTATGTTCATCATCAGGCATAGTAGAAGCTTCTCCTGTTGTACCGCAAATAATTATAGCATCAGTGCTTTCTTTTACATGAAACTCTATTAATTCTTCCAGTTTATCAAAGTTTACTCCATCTTCAGTGAAAGGTGTTACCAAAGCAACACCGGAACCTACAAAAATTGGTTTTTTCATATTTTTACACCCTTTCTTAATTATTTATTAACTGCGGCTTCGCAAGGATTCAGCCTTATTTAATGGTTCAGGAAAAGGTCATACACATTGTATAAAGCTACAGGTGTTTTTCAGGCAACTATTATATATATGCTGTACTTCTAATAAATAAAAAAACTGGTATATGAGTACCAGTAGTTATTAACAGAAAATACAATTTATGTATTATTCTGTAAAACCGGTAGCTCTCCATCAAACCTTTGATGACAGTTGTACAACTATTAATCATACAACCAGAAATATGCTCTTTCGGGAGAGATATCTCTTCGGCACTTTTCCCTTTCGGACCATATCATCGACCCCGAAATCTCAATAGCCTTACTTATGAAAAATGCGCCTCTACCGTCAAAATATTCTTTTTCTTTTATAATATCATTGCAATAAGATAATGTCAAACTTTTTCCTTAAAATAAGCAGAGGCTGTTCTGTTTTATAAATTTTCCGGCTCTGATTCTGTAATTTGAATTGAGACAAATATCAATGTATGTTAAACTATATTATATGTTTATTTTTAAAATTAGCTGAGTCTATTACATATTATAGCAAATTGCGATAGATATCAAACATGCTGATGATTTGGTCTGAGTAATAAGACTTTTATACATGAATTGATTTGTATTGTCTATTATATGGGGGAAAAAATGAAAAAAATTACTTTGCTTATACTTGTAATATGTATGATATTTATTTTTGCTGCTTCGGGGACATTTTTGCATGTAAAGGCAGTAACTGTACCTGAAAAGGTAAGGATAGGCCTTTACTATAAATCTACAAGTCCTGTTCAGTTCAGCATATCAGCAGAAAAAGGACTTGAATTTGGTTCATCAGCAAGCGGGAATTTTACTCCGATTGCTGTTTTAGGGAAAACAGGGGAATCATTTCAAGTAAGAAAGGATACATATTTAGTCAGCAGTGGAGACGGATTGAAAGAATATTCACCTACTGCGTCAACAATGCCATCCGGAACAAAGACCGGGCCATACCATGTTAAGATAGGCGGAAGCTTAAGTGACATGGCTGTTGCCGTTAAAAAAGCGGAAGAACTCAAACAGAAAGGTATTGATGCATACCCCGTATATGAGGACAGCTGGCAGGTCTGGGCAGGATTTTACACTGATGCTTCTACTGCACAATCGAATATTGAAAAGGTTATTAAACCTAAGGCAGGTTCCGAAACCTTAACCCTTATAACTCCACCTGCCGTAAATAACGGGGTGCTGTCATCAGAAAGGGTTGTGGTATTGTATGCTTCAGGAAATGTTGCATTTCTGTTTGGCAGCCAGAAAGGTTCGGCTCTAGGTATACGTGCAGCATCCGATAACAGCTCCCGGATTGTTAAGTTAAATACAAGAAGGTATAGAGGAGAAATTATAGTCAGAAGGCTTAAAGACAGTGACATGACTGTTGTAAATCAATTAACTTTAAATCAATATTTATACAGCGTAGTTCCGGCTGAAATAGGAGGCAAGTCACCAGCGGAAGCATTAAAAGCTCAGGCTGTGGCAGCCAGAACATATGCTGTAAAGAATATTAAAAAGCATAATGCATATCAGTTTGATCTATGTTCAACAACAGACTGCCAGGCGTATTATGGTGTTGATTATGAAACGGCTGAATCCATTAATGCTGTTGAAGCTACTACTGGCAAAGTTATAACATATAAAGGTCAGCTAATTGAAGCCACGTATTTTGCTTCTGACGGAGGAAGAACTGAGGACTCGGAAAATGTATGGCTGAATAAGGTGGATTACCTAAGAAGCGTGGAGGATCCATATGAGTCGCAGGATGCGCCTAGTTTGAATTGGACGGCTGTATTTACTGCTGAACAAATCAAAAACTTATTCGGAGGATCACTTGGCGATATTTTATCAGTCGAGGTTACCAAACGTTCTGCTGCCGGCAGGGCAATAGAGGTAGTGGTAAAAGGAACATTGGGTTCTAAAACTTTGCAAAAGGAATCTTGCAGGACAGCTTTTGGTTCTGCGGTAAAAAGCCAGTTATACACAATAGTCACGGATACGGGAACTATAGCCAAATCCAGAGATTCACAGGCCATGCTTGCAACTGTTGAAGGTAAAAAAGTAGTAACGGCTGATGGATTAAAAACTATTAATATCGCTAAAGAGAATATTTCAGTAATAGGTGCTGACGGAAATGTGAAAAAACTGCCTGTCGGCATACCTAAGACATATACCTTTATCGGCAAAGGTTCAGGCCATGCTGTAGGTATGAGCCAGGAAGGCGCGATAGGAATGGCAAAGGCAGGAAAGAGTTATATTGAGATATTAAAGCATTTCTATACAGGGGTGGAGATAGAGTAAGGTTTATATTTAAAAATTAGAGGCATTTTCTGCGTCAATATCCTCTTCAAGGACCTTACCGGCCTTTTTAATTTTCCTTCAAGTTTTGCTATGCGGATATTCTGGTTGCCAAATTCTGCCCTGTCTACCTGGTTGCTATGTTCTATTGCTCTTACAATTTCATAAATCTCATCCTGACGGATTTCAAATTTTTTGAATCTATCTTGCATCTCATTTCTTAAAGAAGTAATCTCTTCATGTAATTCATTCTTAAATGAAATAAGTTTTTTATCAACGTCATCTTTACAGAAGCAATTTCTTCTTGAAACTCATTTCTTACAGAAGCAAGCTCTTTTTGAAATTCATTTCTTACTGAAACAAATTCTTTTTAATTAATGAAAACTCTTTGTTTGTAACATTTCTGAGAGAAGCTATCTCTCCTAAGACCTTCTTTTGAAATTCCTCATATGTAATTTATTATAACCTCCAGACTTATCCATACATAAATATTAAAATTATAAGAATGAATTTTGTTTGGCTGAATTTATAAATAAAATGGCTGCACATTTATGTTAACTAAACAGAAATGTGCAGCCCTCTGTATTTATTGCATTAATCTACTCAAAAAACTCTTTGTACAATGCGCGTACGGCTTTAACTGAATCTTCTGATTTTATACCGAACATCATGCTTATTTCGGAAGATCCCTGGTTTATCATTTCAAGATTAACTGATTCTTTTGCCAGTGCGGTAGCAGCTCTTGCTGCTATACCTATAGTATTGCGCATACCTTCGCCGACTATTATTATCATTGAAAGATCATGTTCGATGTTGATTTCATCAACATTTAATTCATCTCTTATACGTTTTATTATTCTTTCTTCTTTTTCAGAATCAATTTGTTTTTCCTTTAATATAACCGATATATTGTCTATTCCTGAAGGAGTATGCTCATATGATATCCCTTCTTCTTCAAGTATTTGCAACAGACGGCGCCCAAAACCTATTTCACGGTTCATCATGTACTTGCTTAAATTTATGCTGCAAAAACCTCCGTCGCAAGCTATTCCAACCACATGACCGGGAGAAAGCTCTCTGGTAGTCGCAATAATGGTACCCGGAGCAGACGGATTATTGGTATTCTTTATGTTTACAGGTATTCCTGCACGGAATACAGGCGCAAGTGTTTCTTCATGTAAAACTGTGAAACCTGCATAGGAAAGCTCACGCATTTCTCTATAGGTTATATGAGATATAGGTTTGGGGTTATCGATGATGTTTGGATTTGCTACAAATACTGAATCAACATCGGTAAAGTTCTCATACATATCAGCATTTACAGCGCAAGCAAGTATGGAACCTGTTATATCGGATCCTCCTCTTGGGAAGGTAACAACCTTTCCGTCTTTTGAGTATCCGAAGAAGCCAGGGAAAATCATTAACTTATCATTATTTTTAAGCTGTGCAAGTTTTTCATATGATTCCGGAAGTACCTGTGCATTTCCCGGATCTGATGTCAGAATAAGTCCTGCATCTTTAGGATTGATGTATTCAGCGTCGTATCCTATGCTTTTCAGATAGCAGGCTATTAATTTCGCAGAGTTGTCTTCACCTGCGGCCTTAAGTGAATCCATAAATGCCCCGGTATCAGTCTTGTCACCGTTTAAACGGTTTTCCAGATCTTCTTTAATCTGATTTACTATATCCTGTCCCAGGGATAAATCCTGTGCAATTTCTGCATATCGTGCAACTACCGCATCCAGTTCCTTCTGAGCTGAACCGGTTTTTAATTGCTGTTCCGCACATGCAATAAGAAGGTCAGTTACCTTTATGTCATCTTTAAAGCGTTTTCCAGGAGCAGAAACAACTATAAGCCTTCTTTCAGGATCCGATGTAATTATATTACAGACTTTTTTGATTTGTTCTGCATTGGCTAGAGAAGTTCCACCAAATTTTGCTACTTTCATTAATAAAGCCTCCAGTATAAAGTTATTTTAATTTATTTATCAATCATGCCTGTTAGAGTAACTTGTTCCTAAACTTCAAGGCACAACAGTCATTGACTTTAGCTGCTGTGTTCCAATTTAAATACGAAACACTTAAATTTTTCTAAAACATTATATAAAAAACTGGCGAAGATGACAATAATATTATTTAATAATCCAAAGTTTAATATAAAATTTGTAATACCCTTGTAAATATTGATAAATTAATGTATCATTATTTTCTATAAAATAAATTACAATTAATATATATTTTGCAGAAGATAATTCGATTTATAAAAACTAATAAAAATGATTTTCTGCTATGGATTATAATTAATTAACCTGGTGTTAATCATATTAATGTATGAAAAAGGTGTACGATAAAGCATATGGAAAAACTGAGTTTAAAAGATTTTTATTATGAACTGCCTGAAGAGCTTATTGCGCAGGAACCTTTAAAAGAACGCCACATGTCCAGGCTGATGGTATTAAATAAAACTACCGGTGAGATTACTCATAAAAGGTTCAAAGATATTATAGATTATCTGGATAGGGGAGACTGTCTTGTTCTGAATGATACAAGGGTTATACCTGCCAGGCTCCTTGGTGAAAAGGAAGGTACCGGAGGAAAAATTGAATTTGTGCTGCTAAAGAAGATTAAGGATGACATCTGGGAGGTTATTCTGAAACCAGGGAAACGTGCTAAAAAAGGCAGCAGATTTGTTTTCGGCGGAGGGCTTCTTAAAGCTGAAGTGCTTGATATAGGTGAGCAGGGCAACAGATATGTCAAATTTGAATACGAAGGAATTTTTGAACAGGTACTTGATAAGGTTGGAATTATGCCTTTGCCTCCGTATATAAAACATGAGCTTAAGGATAAGGAAAGATACCAAACAGTATATTCACGATATAGCGGATCCGCTGCCGCTCCTACTGCCGGATTGCATTTTACCACTGAACTTCTTGATGAGATAGCCGCAAAGGGAGTAAAAATAGTATATGTTACTTTGCATGTAGGGCTGGGTACATTCAGACCTGTAAAAGTTGAGAATATAACAGAGCATAAAATGCATGAAGAATATTATAATATAAGCGATGAAGCGGCATCGGTAATAAACGAGACAAAAGCTTCAGGAAAGAAAGTAATTGCAGTGGGAACTACAAGCTGCAGAGTCCTTGAAACAGCTTCGGATGCGTCAGGAATAATAAAAGGAGAATCAGGATGGACAGATATATTTATTTATCCCGGTTATAATTTCAAAGTTGTTGACGCTCTGATAACAAATTTTCATTTGCCGGAATCTACTCTAATCATGCTGGTCAGCGCATTGGCAGGACGCGAAAAGATTTTAAATGCATATAAGACGGCTGTGGATGAAAGGTACAGGTTCTTTAGCTTTGGAGATGCAATGCTGATATTATGATAATATAAACAGGTGAAAATAATGGATGCAGTCAGATATGAATTAATAAAGAAGTGTAAACAAACAGGTGCAAGGCTGGGAAGGGTGCATACGCCACATGGGTCCTTTGATACGCCCGCCTTTATGCCTGTAGGAACTCAGGCTACAGTAAAGGGTATGTCGCCTGATGAATTGAAACAAGTTGAAGCAGGAATAATATTAAGTAATACTTACCATTTATATATGAGGCCTGGGCGTGAAATAATACGGGAAGCCGGAGGACTTCACAGATTTATGAACTGGGACAGGCCTATTCTTACCGACAGCGGCGGATTTCAGGTTTTCAGCCTGAGCGATCTCAGAGATATTAAAGAAGAAGGAGTTACTTTCAGGTCCCATATAGACGGTTCAAAGCATTTTATTTCCCCTGAAATTGCAATAGGGATACAAAATGATCTTGGATCGGACATAATAATGGCCTTTGATGAATGTACACCCTATCCTTGTGATTATGATTATGCCAAAAAGTCCCTGGAGAGGACTACAAGATGGGCAAAACGCTGCAAGGAAGCCCATAAAAACACTGAAAAGCAGTCCCTTTTCGGTATAATACAGGGCAGCACATACAAGGATTTACGAATACAAAGCGCCAGGGAGATAACCGATATAGGTTTTCCGGGATATGCAATCGGAGGATTGAGTGTGGGTGAACCTGCTCATGAAATGTATGAAATGCTGGAATGCACGGTACCGCTGATGCCGGAGGATAAGCCCAGATATCTGATGGGTGTGGGAAGCCCCGATTATCTTGTTGAAGGTTCAATAAGAGGTATCGATATGTTTGATTGCGTGCTTCCCACAAGAATAGGAAGAAATGGGACTGTAATGACCAGCAGGGGCAAGCTTATAGTCAGAGATGCGGCCTATGCAAGAGATTTTTCACCGATGGATCCTGAATGTGACTGTTATGCATGCCGCAATTTTTCAAGAGCCTATATCAGGCACCTTTTAAAGGCAAATGAAGTTCTTGGAATAAGGCTGACTACATGGCACAATATAAGATTCCTGCTGAACTTAATGAAGAAAATAAGGCAGGCAATAATGGAAGACAGATTGATGGACTTCAGAAATGAGTTCTTCAATGCATATGGATATGAGTTATCTTAAGCTGTATTAATTGCGAATTAATAATTACATTTTGCAGATTTGCGTAAATTTTTCTGGTCAAAAATGTAAGGAATTAATCGCAATAAAATAATATTAAATTTAAGGAGGTAAAATTAATGGGACAAATATTGTTTTGGATACTTTACATAGGCTTCTTCTTTGCTATTATGTATTTAATGATTTACCTCCCTCAGAGAAAAAGGGAGAAAAAAGTAAAGGAAATGCTTAATTCAGTAGAAGTCGGAAATGAAATAATAACTGCCGGAGGTATAATGGGCAAAGTTATTAATATTAAAGATGACGAAGTAACTATTGAAACAGGCGCAGAAAAAACCAAGATTAAGATTAAAAGATGGGCAATAAAGGAAGTTCAAAAGCCGGTTGAATCTTAAATCAAAAATAAAATAAGCCTTTAAGGGCTTATTTTTTTTGTTCTAATTTTCTTGTATAAGCAATAGATTTATATTAATGAAAGGATTATTAGTTAAAAAGGAACAATAGGCTCAATATCGTATTCCATAAATTATTATATTTATATAATTGATATGTCGGAGGTGTTCCATGGCGTTATCTTCTACCCCCAAAAAAAAGAATTCATTGAAGCAGCATGCAAAAGTTCTGGATTTTATTAAAGGGATTATTGTAGCTTACTTAATTACCATACCGGTATTCCTTATCTTTTCTATAATTTTAGCAAATACTGATTTTCCGGAAAGATACATACAACCGGTTGTGCTTGCCACTACAATTATCAGTGTTCTGGCAGCAGGCTCCATAGTGACTCATGGCTTGAAAAGCAAAGGATGGATAAACGGAGGCCTTGCAGGATTAATATATATGCTTGTACTGTATTTGTTCAGCAGTATTATATTCAGGGATTTTTCCATAAACAGGTACATTATAACAGTATTTGTTATCGGCATACTTACCGGCTGCATTGGGGGCATACTTGGAATAAATCTGAAAAGAAGCAGCAGCAGAATAAAATCCAGGTAACATAATTAAAATTTATCTTTTAAATAAAAATGTTTTATGTTATAATTCCATATGGAAAAATGACTTGGGAGGAAAGAAAATGAAGCATATAAAAACAATAAACGGTACAACATTAAAAAATACTTTGAAAACCGGTGGATGCGGAGAGTGTCAGACATCTTGTCAGTCTGCGTGCAAGACATCCTGTACTGTAGCAAATCAAAGCTGTCAGAAGAAATAAAAATACATAGTGCTTATTGACATGAAAAAAGTAACAGATGTTAATAATGCACATCATTGAGTGTCGTGCCAAGCAGGTTGAAGATAAATCGCATTACGGGTCACCAGTAATATACATAAAAGTGAAAGGCATAACCTTTCACTTTTTTAAATGCTGAAAAAGTTTAATTATAAATTACAAAATTAACTATATTACCTATTATCTAAAGCAAAGATACAAATTTTTGTGATTGTCATATGGTGACTAATTTATTGTATAATTAGAGTTATATAATTTAAGATAAAAGTTTGAGGTAAAATACGTTCAATTTCATCAAATAAGATATAACTTTTTGTGATTTAATAAGGGTGAAGCCGCCATTTATAGCAAGTAAGGAATATAGCTTGCCAATATATTTAATGAGGTATTGAAGTTTGGTAGAAATATATTATGTGTAAATGAAGGGATGTAAAAGGTTAGATGATACATAAATTCAGAATGTATGGAACAAATATAGTTGTAGATGTAAACAGCGGCGCTGTGCATATTTTTGATGATGTATCCTATGAGATACTTGACTTTTACAAAAAGATGACAGATGATGAAATAGTGGACATGCTTTCACCTAAACACGGCAGAGAAAAAATTGAAGAGGCGCTCAACGAAATTAAAACCATTGAAAGAGAAGGCCTTCTGTATTCTGAAGATGTTTATGCCGATTACATACCGCTTTGGGAAAAGAAACCGGTTGTTAAAGCGTTATGTCTTCATGTTTCACATGATTGCAATTTACGGTGCCGTTATTGTTTTGCATCAACGGGTAATTTCGGCGGTGAAAGGCTGTTAATGTCTCCTGAGGTAGGTAAGAAAGCCATAGACTTTCTTATTCAGAGATCGGAGGGAAGAAGAAATCTGGAAATAGATTTTTTCGGAGGAGAACCTCTGATGAATCTTAATACCGTTAAAGAAATAGTAGAATATGCACGTTCAAAGGAAAAGGAATACGGTAAAAGTTTTCGTTTTACTTTGACTACAAATGCAATGCTTCTAAATGATGAAATACGTGATTATTTAAATAAGAATATGGATAATGTGGTTCTCAGCCTGGACGGTAGAAAAGAAGTTAATGACTTCATGCGTCCAAGAGTTGATGGAACGGGATCTTATGATAAGATACTGCCTTTAATAAAAGATATGGCAGAATCCCGGGGACAGGATAAATATTATGTAAGAGGTACTTTCACAAGGTATAATGCTGATTTTTCACGAGATGTCATTCATCTTGCAGAAGAGGGTTTTAAGCAAATATCAGTTGAGCCTGTAGTGGCAGCCAATGGTACGGGATATGAGATACGTGAAGAGGATTTGCCGGGTATCATGAAGGAATATGAAAAGCTTGCATACGAGTATGTAAGAAGGGATAAAATGGGTAATGGGTTTAATTTCTTCCATTTTATGCTTGATCTCTCGCAAGGTCCGTGTATCGCTAAGAGACTTAGCGGTTGTGGTTCAGGACATGAATACCTCGCTGTTACTCCTGAAGGAGATATTTATCCGTGTCATCAGTTTGTAGGTATGGATGATTTTAAAATGGGTAGCGTTATTGACAATACTTTAAATATTGATATACAGGATAAATTTAAAAACTCCAACGTTTATACGAAAAAGGAATGCTCCGGTTGCTGGGCTAAATTCTACTGTAGCGGGGGATGTGCGGCAAATGCTTTTCAGTTTAACAATGATATAAATGTGCCATATAAAATTGGCTGTGAATTGGAAAAAAAGCGTATCGAATGCGCTCTTTGGATAAAAACACATGAAGTTTGATTAATTGTAATAAAGAATTAACTATGAATATAAATAATACAAGTCTGAATTTCAGCAAAAATCAGACTATACAGGGATTAATACACAGTATTTAAAATAGAGGTATATTTTATGCAGTTTATTGCAAAATATTAATGTGTCTTTTTATGTTAATAAGAGCTAATGGTGATATTAAAATCTTTAATATAACAAGATAAAGTATTGACGCTATTTTTGGATAGTTATATAATATCGTCATGCGGACAAAAGAAAAGGGGGAATTTAACAGATGAAGCAGCGAAGAAACCACGCATTGAAATTTGGCGCTGTTGTTATAATTTTGGGCGTTCTGACATATCTTTTGTTTAGCGGTGCCCAAATAGGTGAAGATTTAACATTAAACAGTATTTACGAAACAAGGCTTGGTATTGATATCAAGGGTGGCGTAAGTGCAGTGCTTTATCCTGATAAGGAGAATCCAACCATAGATGAATTAAAAGCGGCCAAGTCGATAATAGATACCAGGCTTGACAATAAAGCAATATTTGACAGGACAGTTACAATAGATAAAGCAAATAAGAGAATTTTAGTTGAGATCCCCTGGAAAGGTGGAGAAACTGAATTTAACCCCAGAGAAACGATAGAAGATATCGGTGAAACTGCAAGGCTTACGTTCAGGGAAGTGGATGAAAGCAAGGTAGATGAAAACGGCAATTATTTGCCCCTTGAAGATAAGATTATAATTGAAGGTAAGGACGTAAAGGATGCCCAATACGTGCAGAACCCGAATACAAAAGAACACCTGGTAAAGCTTGAACTGAATTCTGAGGGAGCAAAGAAATTTGCAGAAGCTACTAAAAGGCTGTTAGGAAAACCTATTGCTATATTTATGGATGATACTTTGATAGTAGCTCCCACAGTACAGGATGTTATTTCAGACGGAATAGCTACAATAAACGGTCAGAGATCTGCAGAAGAAGCAGGTGAGCTTGCTGATAAGATCAGATCTGGTTCATTGCCTTTTAAACTGGAATATAAGGATATTAATACTATAAGTCCTTTGCTTGGAGAAAATGCTTTGTCAGTTACAATAATTGCAGGTTTTGTAGCTTTTGCATTGGTAGCGTTATTCATGCTGTTAATTTATAGGCTTCCAGGCCTTATTGCCGATATAGCGCTGGCAGCTCTTGTAATGCTTACCCTTTTGTCTGTTGCATGGTTTAATATTTCACTCACACTTCCGGGTATTGCCGGTATAATCCTTACGGTAGGTATGGGTGTTGACGCGAACGTTATCACCTTTGAAAGAATAAAGGAAGAACTTAATGCAGGAAAGACATTGAAAGCTGCTATAGATGTGGGCTTTAAAAGAGCATTTAGTGCAATAGTGGACACAAATGTGACTGTAATGATATCAGGCGCAATACTTTACTACTTTGGAAGTGGAGCTATAAAAGGGTTCGCAGTAACACTATTTGTGGGTGTTATTTTGAGCTTCTTAACAGCGGTAACTGCGACCAGGATAATGATACATTTTGTATCAGACCATATAAGGAATCCGTGGCTTTATGGGCTTAAGAGGAGAAAGGGGAATGCAAATGTTTGATTTGGTAGGTAAGAGAAGATACTTTTTCGCAATATCCATAGTGCTGATTCTTGCCGGCGTCGTTGGATTTTTAGTTAACGGCGTGGAGCTTGATATAACTTTCGAAGGTGGAACACTCATTAACATTGAGATGGCAGACGATAATTTTGATGCAGATTCAGCATTGCCCATAGTCAAGGAGACTTTAAACAAAGAAGCTACAGCTCAGAAGTTAACAACTTTTACAACCACGGAAGGCAATAAAAATGCCAGCATATTACAGCTTAGATTTTCCAAGAGCCAAAAATTGACTAACGATGAAATCACTAAGTTGGAAACTGCTTTGAAAGAAAAAATGAATGTAAAAGAAGGGGCAGTAGCATTAACTCAGAATGTGGAACCCTTTATGGGAAAAGAAATGCTTAATAAAGGACTGTTGGCGATTTCTATAACTGCTGTATTGATAGCTATCTATGTAACCTGGAGATTCAGCTCTATATCTGGTTTGTCTGCTGCAGTTATGGCACTTCTTGCATTATTACATGACGTATTTGTAATGTTTGCTGTATACCTGATATTTAAAATACCGATCAATGAATCATTCTTTGCTGCGGTTTTGACCATACTTGGTTATTCAGTAAATGATACGATAGTTATATACGATAGAATGAGAGAAAATACTAAGATAATGAAAAACAAATCTGATGTCTTTACACTTGTTAATACAAGCGTAATCCAGACTCTTACAAGAACTCTCAATACGGCGGCATGTGTACTAATATGCGTTGCTAGTATTTATGTGTTCGCTGTAGCATATAATATACAATCCCTTAAAGATTTCAGTATGCCTATGCTGGTAGGTACTATAAGCGGATCCTATTCAACAATATTCATAGCAGGTCCGTTATGGGCTATGTGGCAGAATTTTAAAGCTAAAAGAAAAGCTACGGCATCATTAAAAACAGCAAAAGCAAAATAGTTTATAAGATAATAGAAAAAGTGTGGAAGTATCCACACTTTTTCTATTATAGTCATCTGATGTAAGTGTTACAGTAAAATATTAATAACAAATAAAATACGAACTAATCTGTAGATTGTATATAATATGTAATTTGAAAGATGCAGTAATAATTAAAAAAATATACAGAATTTAAAATCTATATAAAAAAAGCATATGGTCAGTTAGTCCATATGCTTATTTTCTTTTAAGTAAAAAGTCTATGACAAGACCTCCGATAATGAATTCCGCAAGCATGATAAAGCTGTTCTTAATGATGCTTTGAGCTATAAATTCTATATATGAGTCATATCCAAAGCTTACTCTATTTAGAACAACTAAAAGCGTGCCTAATGCAAAGAATCCAAGAAAAACACGAATGCCGTGTTTGATTAACTTTTTGGGTGAGTTACCTATACCCGTTAGTTCTTTTATTATTTTATTTATATTTGACTGCATATTGCACCCCCTTAGTTACCAATACCATTATAACCTGTACAGTTAATTTTATCATATATATGTTAACATAAAGTATACACCTGTTCAATTAAAAAACTTTTCCAGACACTTATGTAAAACCATTAACTAATATCAAAGGTAAAAAAATATCTTCAGGAAACAAATTATTACGACATAAAATGCATTAAAATACATTGAAAAAAGTTGTAAATTGTCGAATTATATATTTAACGCAGAACTTACGTCGATAATATGGAATATAAAATTTAGAGAAAGTGCTGTAAAATATTATCAAAAGGAGGAGGATGCTATGTTTTTAAAGTATCTTGAGAAAAAGGTTAATTTGAATTTACCGGATTTCGCCAATGAAACGGATACTATGGCGGAACTGGAGTATTACCTGATTGAAAGCAGCATCGCTAATGACAATAGAATCCTGAATTATGGCAACCATTTGAATGATAAAAACAGCGCTGCAGAAATATGTGCTGAAAACAGAAGGTCTAACTCCTATGAATTGAAAACTTACGGGATAGAAATAGTTAAAAAAAATAAATCAGCAATTGAAAGTGAACATATAATAAATTTAACAACATCAAAAAAAGAAGCCGTAAAAATGCTGGATATGCTTGCAAATAACTGTGTAACACCGATTACTTTACATAATGTTATTGATGATTATATTGGCATATAATTATTATATGAATTGACATAAAAATATATTATCAAATAAGAAAGTCAAAGTTGTAGAAAGCTGAGATGCTTTTTACAGCTTTTTGTTTTTCTGATATAAAATATTATATAATTATATGTGTATGTTTGTTTAGGGTGGTGGATTTTATGAATATCAGAGAAGAAATTGAGAAGCTAGAAATAAAGACATTATCACCATATGCAGCAAAAAGCTGTGAGACAAGAGGCAGGGCTATACAGGAACCTAAATGCGATATAAGAACTGACTTTCAGAGAGACAGGGATAGAATTATATATTCAAAATCATTCAGAAGATTAAAGCATAAAACACAAGTATTTATATCTCCGGAAGGGGACCATTACAGAACCAGACTTACTCATACTTTGGAGGTATCACAGATTGCAAGAACAATATCCAGAAGCCTGAGATTGAATGAAGATCTTACAGAAGCCATAGCTTTGGGGCATGATCTTGGGCATACACCTTTTGGACATTCAGGGGAATTTGTTTTAAACAAGATTTGCCCCCATGGATTTAAGCATAATGAACACAGCCTGAGAGTTGTAGATATACTTGAAAAGGAAAAAGGGCTTAATCTTACCTTTGAGGTCAGAGACGGAATAAAGAATCATACAGGAAAAGAAATGCCAATTACATTGGAAGGCAGAATTATCAGATATGCAGACAGAATAGCATATATAAATCACGATATTGACGATGCAATTCGCGGGAATGTAATATCTCAAGATGATTTGCCGAAGGAATGTGTAAAGACGCTTGGATATACTTCGAGTGAAAGAATTAACAATATGGTGGTAAATATAATTAAGAACAGCAAGGATACCGATGATATATGCATGGATGAGGAATTTAAGCAGGCAATGGAAGAACTGAGAAACTTTATGTTCGAACATGTTTACATAGGATCCAAGGCAAAGAAGGATGAAGCAAAAGCTAAAAGAATGCTGGAAGAGCTTTATGCCTGCTTCAAAGAAAATCCTCACCTGCTTCCTGATGAGTACGCAAGAATGCTTGATAATAACGATGTTGACCGGGTTGTATGCGATTATATAGCAGGAATGACAGACAGATATGCTTTAAGAAAATTCAATGAGATATTTATACCTGCATCATGGATATAAGGCCGGTTTAATATACATTAAATGGATTGAATGTGAATAACTATGTAAGAAACAGGTAATAATAATTAAAAATTTTTAAAAAGAAGGATTACATAGTTTTTATGTAGAATATAAATGAATCGTTAGCAGCAATAAATAATTGTATATAAAAATTTCAATGCTAGGTAAGCTGTATTGTCTGCTTTATGTACTGCACCTTGAATACATTTAATGTAATAAATGACAATAAATTAATTTCTAAAAAAAGAAGGATTATCAACAATAATGTCGAAGAAATAATAATGTGAAGTTTGTAAAATTATTATTAATAAGAGAGAAGTATTGTTAAGGTAATTAATATGAGTAATTACTACCCTGATGAAGTAATTGAAGAGGTACGATTAAGCAATGACATAGTAGATGTAGTCGGTGAGTATGTAAAACTCCAGAAAAAAGGAAAAGTCTATTTTGGGCTTTGTCCTTTTCATAATGAAAAGACTCCTTCATTTAACGTTGTGCCTTCCGGTCAGTACTTCAATTGTTTTGGATGCGGACGAGCAGGAAATGTATTTCAATTTATACAATTGGCTGAAAATTTAGATTTTGTAGAAGCAGTTAAATTACTGGCTGATAGAGCACATATAACTTTGCCTGAAGGAAACAGCGCCAATGACGGAAGGTTGAAACTTAAGCAGCAGTTAATCGAGATTAATGTTGAAGCAGCAAGATATTTTCGCTCAATACTATTTAATAATACTAATACAGAAGGTATTCAATACTTAAAAAGAAGAGGAATTAACGAGACGACTATTAAAAAGTTTGGCCTGGGGTTTTCAACAGATGAGTGGGACTCATTATACAAATATCTGATTGAAAAAGGATTTGACCACGAGGCAATCAAATTAAGCGGATTAGTTATACAAAATAAAAAAGGAGGGTTTTATGACAGATTCAGGGGACGGATAATGTTCCCTATATTTGACATTAGAGGTAACGTTATAGGTTTTGGGGGAAGAATTACCGGCCAGGGTGAACCTAAATATATGAATTCTCCCGAGACATTAGTATATGACAAGGGAAGGAATTTATATGCATTAAACTATGCAAAAAATTCCGGTGAAAAAAGATTGATACTGGTTGAAGGATATATGGATGTTATTTCCCTTCACCAGTATGGTATAACTAATGTGGTTGCATCATTGGGTACGGCTATGACAGAAAATCAGGGCAAATTATTAAAAAAATATGCTGATGAAATAATTATAGCATACGATGCTGATACTGCCGGTCAATCTGCTACATTAAGAAGTATGGATATACTTGATGATATGGGCTGCAATGTAAAAGTGTTAAAGATACCTGATGCAAAGGATCCTGATGAATTCATCAGGAAAAGCGGTCCTGAAGAATTCAGGAAGCTGATTAATAAATCAGTAACCTTGCTTGAGTACAAAATTAAATTAATTGAAAGCAGAATATCGATTGAAACAACAGAAGGACAGGTCAGATTCCTGAACGAAATAGCTGATTTATTGGCAAAAGTAAGCAATAGCATCGAGCGGGAAATGTACGCGAGAAAATTTGCCAGAGAATATAATATAAGCGAACAGTCTATATTTTCTGAAATATTGAAAAGAATAAAACCATCAAAAAAAGTTGAAAGAAGAATAGCAGTTAAGCGCGAAGACTTAAAAAGCGTAACTGCAAGGGAAAATGAAAGAAAAAAAGGTAGTAATATCCATAACGAAAGGCTTTTACTTTGCTTATTATGTACAGATAATAGTTTATACAGAATTATAAAGTCAAAAATTAAACCGGAAGACTTTACGGACGAAAATAACCGTAAAGTAGCAAAGTTTATATTTGAAAAGCTTGAAAATGAAAAAGGTATTGTCCCGGCGGAACTGTTTAACATATTGGATCAAAGCGTTTCCGGTGAATATTCGAGGATATTAATGGAAGAATGCAATTGTGAGGATAATACCAAGGCAGTTATGGATATAATTAATAAGATGGAATTATACAATCTTGATAACAGACTAGAAGAAATATTGAATGAATTAAACAATAGAGATGGAAAAGAAGGGAATGTTGAAAAATTAAAGCACGAATTACAATCTATAATTGCAAGGAAAAAAAAGCTGCGTTTTCACTCCTGAAGAGAGGAGGTATGATAGATGAAACAGAATAATGAAACCAGAAAAGCGATTTTAAAGGAACTTATAGAAAAGGGCAAAGCAAAGGGCATGCTTTCATACGATGAGATAATGACAGCTTTTGAAGAAATTGAGCTTGAGCCGGATCAGATTGAAAAGGTGTATGAAACTCTTGAAAATATGGGGATTGATGTTGTTGGTGATATAGAATCCGAGATGGAAGATATTCAGGTTAGTGATGAGGACCTGGATTTATCTGTGCCTGATGGTGTAATAGTTGAAGACCATGTAAGGATGTATCTCAAAGAAATAGGAAAAGTACCGTTGCTCACAGCAGAAGAAGAAATAGAACTGGCAAAAAGGTTGGAAAAAGGCGATGCGGAAGCAAAAAGAAGGTTAGCAGAGGCAAATCTAAGATTAGTTGTAAGCATTGCAAAAAGATATGTGGGAAGAGGTATGTTATTTCTTGATTTGATACAGGAAGGCAACCTCGGACTAATAAAAGCAGTAGAAAAATTTGATCACCGCAGAGGATTTAAATTCAGCACATATGCTACATGGTGGATAAGACAGGCGATTACAAGAGCAATAGCTGATCAGGCACGTACAATAAGAATTCCTGTGCATATGGTTGAAACCATAAATAAGCTTATAAGAGTATCAAGACAGTTGTTGCAGGAGTTGGGAAGAGAACCTCAACCGGAAGAAATTGCGAAAGAAATGAATATGTCTGTTGAAAAGGTAAGAGAAATCATGAAGATTTCACAGGAACCGGTTTCTTTGGAAACACCGATCGGAGAGGAAGAGGACAGCCATCTGGGCGACTTTATACCTGACGATGAAGCACCTGCTCCGGCAGAAGCGGCGGCGTTTACTTTGCTGAAAGAACAGCTTATTGATGTGCTGGATACGCTGACTCCCAGAGAAGAAACCGTACTTAGGCTCAGATTCGGTTTGGATGACGGAAGAGCGAGAACCCTTGAAGAAGTAGGCAGAGAATTCAATGTAACCAGAGAAAGAATAAGGCAGATAGAAGCCAAAGCCCTTAGAAAACTAAGACATCCAAGCAGAAGCAAAAAGCTTAAAGATTATCTTGATTAAAAAACTCGATTAAATCGAGTTTTTTTTTATACATTTGCTTTTTCAGATTACATAATTTTAGTATTGCATATTAATCTATATACGACCATGCATAATAACCAATGCTGGGGATACAATATTGTTGCAGCTGTAAAACAAAAATAAATGATATGAATCACCTATACAAATCTATAAAGATATGCATTTTATTTGGAGGTGCTTTATGAAAGAAATTAATAACATCGGTGATATTGACGATCAGCAAATAGAATACACTGACTATGATAGGTTATTAAGGGCATGGGAAAATTCAATGGAAATGGTTAGAGATTTTGAAATGTATTCCAAAAGAGTTGATGATGAAAGGATAAGCGATGTATTTAAAAAATTTGCAGAGGATGAAGGTAAACATGCATCGATTTTGAGAAAAATGCTTATTGAATACAAAAATAAAAAGTAGATATTTTATTTTTGTAAACAGTAGCATGCTCGAGAAACAGGCTGTAATATTGAGATTATTAATAATAAACTTTTAAATACGGCAGTTAGAAGTTAAGAATAAGTATTGACCGAAAAGCCATGTGTAAGTATAATAATATTGTTCGTCAGCGACGGAAGCGCTGACGGTAAATGGCTGAGATTAATCAGACATAGAGTCATTCCTCAATAGCTCAGTCGGTAGAGCATGCGGCTGTTAACCGCAGGGTCGTAGGTTCGAGTCCTACTTGAGGAGCCAGCAGAGATGAGAGTTAGCAAACTCTCATTTTCTCGGGCCTTTAGCTCAGTTGGTTAGAGCAACCGGCTCATAACCGGTTGGTCCGGGGTTCGAGTCCCTGAAGGCCCACCAAAAACGAACACGTTTGTATTAATTACAAGTGTGTTCGTTTTTTTTTATAAACTTGTTGTGCTGATTGGTTTTATTACAGGAAACCGAGTTACGATGTCTAGACCTTGTAAATTCAGCTACTACGAATTCAAACTCGCAGGATAAATTTGAATTTATAATATAAATAATTATTTTGCTCAGACGGTGAATTTGCTTAACGTAGCTCGTTTAACAGGCGATATGAGCCTTTTCACAAGGTTTCTTCCATAAAACAACCGGTACAATAGATTAAAGAATATTAACTATAAGCAAAGTATAAAAATTACTCTAAAGTTATATTGTATGTGATATAATTAAATGGAAAGTAAATATGGAATACTTCATAATAAATCATATTGTTCTCCAAAGGAGGATATATAATGAAAATTAAAAGAAAAGGCCTTAGTTTTGTATTAATTATATGCATTATATGCAATTTTCTATTTGCAATTATTCAAACTGATATAGCTTTTGCGGAAGAGGAGTCTGATACTCAGTCTAAGGTTATTAAAGTAGCATGTATAGGGGACAGTATTACAGCCGGGCATGGTTTGGAAAAGGAAGAACAGAAGTATCCATATCTGCTTGGAAAAAAGCTGGGACCCGGTTTTGTGGTTGAGAATTACGGTGCTGACGGCAGGGCGGTTTTAAAAAGATCGAATGCTCCGTACTGGAAAGATCCTGGATTTGAAAAGAGCAAAGAAAGCTTGCCGGATATAGTCATTATTATGCTTGGTACTAATGATGCCAAATTTCAGTATTGGGAAGAAAAATCCAGTCAGTACGTATCGGATGAAGAATTCCTGAATGATTATAAAGATCTGATTAATGCATATAAAGAGCTTGAATCCCATCCGGAAGTATATGTTTGTTTACCGGCAACAGTGTATAATTCAGATATCTTAGGAATATCATCTAAATATTTACAAAACAACGTAATACCTTTAATTCGGCAAGCAGCCGAAGAAACAAATACTAAATTAATTGACGTTAACTCAGCGACAGCAAATATGCCTGAGAATTTCCCTGATTTGGTACACCCTAATGCAGCGGGTGCAGAGGTTATCGCAAATACCATTTATGAATACATATTAAATGATTTTATTTATTCGGAGGCACAGGATTATATTAAGAACCTGCAAAAAATATTATATCCTTTATATTTGTTGCTTGATGTGCTTACAAAATGAGGTTTTATGTTTTGTTCCTTTTTTCGATTGATTTGTCCGATACAATTTCATCCTGCATCATTTGGTTAATCTTCTGAAGTCCCTTACGGTTGCCCTGTTTTCGGCATGAAAAGCATGTGTTGTCGATAATCGATTCGGCAGCATTTTCTATGTCATTCAGATATATATTGTTTATATTTATATTCAAGCTTATCATTCCTTTACTGTTCGAGTAATTTGATAAAGATTAAATGGCTACAGTTGTTTTGCATTTGTCATGAGCTTTGGTTTATTGATGCTATTAAAATGCACTATTTATGCAATATCCTATTTGGTATAATTAATATGCCGTTTATTTATAATAACCAATAACTAAAAAAATATGTACAAGGATGTTTATATATGCTCATTAGAGGAAGACTTGCGCTGATTGCTTCAAAAGTACCAAAATGCAGTTGTGTTTGCGATGTGGGTACTGATCACGCTTACATACCGATTTACCTTATTAAGAATGATATTTGCAGCAGAGCTATTGCTTCAGATCTTACTCCCGGACCAATAGAAACTGCAAAAAGAAACATAGAATTTTTCGGACTTAATTCAGATATTGAAACTAGAGTAGGATACGGGCTTTCAACTCTGAAAAAAAACGAAGCAGATGTCATAGTAATTGCAGGCATGGGTGGTGTACTTATAGCAGAAATATTGGAAAAGGATATAGACAAGGCAAAATCTGCATCAGCACTGGTAATACAACCTATGAATGCTATTGAGGTAACAAGAAAATGGTTGTATGACAACGGATTCGAGATATTTGATGAGGAATTGGTCAGAGAAGGAAGAAAAATATACAACGTAATTGTTGCAAAATGGACAGGCCATACAAGAAAGGTCGCTGAAGTTTACTATTATATTGGAGAAATGCTTGAAAAAAAGAGAGATCCTCTGTTAAAGGAATATATAATAAGAAAAGCTAACACTCTGAAAAATATCTTGGAAGAGATAGAAAAAAACACGGAGTGTGAGGACAAAAAATATATCGAATATAAAAGTCTCTACAATGGTTTGAGTAAAATTTTAGAAAAGCTTTAAAGGAGGATGATAGAATGTCCGTAAAATGCAGCGATATAATATTGCATTTAGAACGGAAAGCACCGCCTTCATTAGCAGAGGAATGGGATAATGTAGGGCTTATGGCTGGAAGCATGAAAAAAGATGTAAACAGAATCATGATATGCCTCGATGTAACAGAAAATGTAGTGAACGAAGCAATAGAAAAGAATATAGATATGATAATATCGCATCATCCCTTGATTTTCAGTAGACTGAAAAATATAAACGATACAACATCAAAAGGAAGATTATTGCTTAAATTAATTAAAAATGATATTTGCGTATATAGCATGCATACAAATCTTGATGTTGCTGAGGGCGGAGTGAATGACTGCCTGGCGGAAGCGTTGAAATTAAAACAGCTGAAAAGCTTGTCCGAATATAAAAAAGAGAAGCTTTATAAGATTGCGGTATTTATTCCTGTTGGTCATGAAGACGCAGTAAGAGATGCGATGAGCAATGCAGGGGCAGGCTGGATAGGAAAATACAGCGATTGTACATTTATGGTTCATGGTACCGGAACTTTTAAGCCTATGGAAGGTACCAATCCATACATAGGAAAGAGCGGAGTATTGGAGAAAGTACATGAAATAAGACTGGAAACCATAGTGCCTGAAAACAGGATGAAAAATGTTATAGATGCTATGATTAAAGCGCATCCTTATGAAGAGGTTGCCTATGATATTTATCCGCTTGAAATTGCAGGTAAAGAATTTAGCTTAGGCAAAGTTGGGCAATTGGATGAACCGCTTATGCTTGATGAATTTATTGTTTATGTTAAGAAAAGCCTTAAAACAGATTATATACGTCTGATAGGCTCAGTTAAAGATAAAATAAGCAGAGTAGCCGTATTCTGCGGCAGTTTTGATGAAAGTGTTATGGGAAATGTAAAATCAAAAGCTGATGTTTTGGTTACCAGTGATATTAAATATCATACTGCCCTTGAATTTCTTGAAAATGATATGTGTGTTATAGATGCTGGGCATTTCAGTACCGAAAGAGTTGTATTGAAGAAGCTTGCCGATATGATCATAGAAAAGTATCCTGATTTGTATGTTGTCTTGAATACTGTGGAAGAAGATCCATTTAAATATTGTTGACAATACTTATATAAGCAATTATAATAATTTAGCTGAGTAAGTCAGACAATCGCGGGCACAATTCCGAAAGGATGTGCATGAGGAAAGTCCGGGCTCCGCAGGGCAAGGGTGCCGGGTAACTCCCGGTGAAGGCGACTTCAAGGAAAGTGCAACAGAAATATACCGCCTACTGGAAGTGAGAGGTGAGAGGTGAGAGGTGAGAAGTTAGACAGAAGAGTTTCTACAGAGTAGTTTTTAGTCACACTTCACATTTCTCACATCTCACTTCCAGAAAGGTAAGGGTGGAAAGGTGAGGTAAGAGCTCACCAGCGGCATGGCGACTTGCCGGTCTCTGTAAACCCCACTCGGAGCAACACCGCATATGGGACGCATAGGTGGCCCGCCTGTCCCGAAGGTGGCTTGAGCCGTGCAGAAATGTACGGCCTAGATAGATGATTGTCTAATACAGAACCCGGCTTATAGACTTACTCAACAAAAATGGCAAAAACACCGGCTTAAATGGCCGGTGTTTTTGCTTATTGTCCGTAAATATCATTACCTGTCATTTAGTAAGTGCTATAAATCAAAAAGAAAGCTTTATTTACGAGTTACCTGTTATAATTTTAAACAGATATTTATGTTAATCAATTTTTTAAGGTATTACATTTGTTACATTTCCAACACTGCATAAATATTGCTTCCTTTTTTTGCAATTCAGTAATAGCCTGAGAAATGAATATAATTTATATCTAAGAGAAACATATACATATTCAGTGATTTTAAAATATTAACAAAAGGAAGTGTATGAATATTGATAAAGCCTATTAAAATTAAGAATACCAAGGATATAGAAAAAATTAACAGGATCGTATCAAAATACCCGTTTGATATCTGGATACATGGGAAAAGCGGTATGGCAGATGCGAAATCTATTTTGGGAATGTTTATTCTAAATCTGAATGAGCCGCTTAATCTGGTTTTGCCGGACAATGAAGACACTGATAAGCTTTTTGATGAATTGAAAGAATATATGGATTTTGATTAATAAAATGATTTATATGTACTTATAATATGATTTTTAGTATTATAATTTGAAGGTGTCATATATGACACCTATTATATTTTATATTTATATTCTTGTTGATGATTAAACCGCTAAATGTTGAACTCATTGATATTTATAAAAACATAATATTAAACACAAAGTCATAAACATTTTATTGATATTATTTCAAATGGTATAAATATTAGATAGGGAAAATAATACATATTGCTACAATCTGAATATTAAGAAACAAAAGTGCATAACTTGAAAAACATAAGTTAACATAAAATCACATAAAAGTATACTATAGAATATACTAATACTGCAATAAAATATTGAATGAGATATCGATAAATCTGCAAAATGAATGCATGTCTTTAGTATTCATCAGTGCGCAGACGGCTATTTGAACAACATCAAAGCGTCATTTGTGTTTTATGGAGGTTGAGCAATGTTGTCGATTATTCAGGAAATAGATATATATATTCTTGACTTTATTCAAAATTATCTTCATAGTCCTATCGTTGATAAAATTATGATTTACATTACTATGATAGGCGATAGGGGGCTTGTTTGGATAATAATTTCATTGTGGCTTATGGCATACAGGAAATACAGAAAAATCGGCATAATGACATTATCGGCAGTACTTCTGAGTGTTTTATTCGGAGATGTCATATTGAAAAATATAATACAAAGAGAGAGGCCTTTTGTATATAATGATACAATCAAACTACTGATACCTCCGCCGTCATCGTATTCATTTCCGTCAGGGCATACTGCAACTTCATTTGCAGCGGCAGGTATACTAGTAGAGGTATTTAGAAAGTATAAATCGCTCATTTTTACATTTGCAGCTCTGATAGCTTTCTCACGTTTGTATTTGTACGTACATTATCCCACTGATATACTTGGCGGTATAATATTAGGGTTGATATGCGCTAATATGGTTTATAAGTTTGCCGGCAAGAATATAAAAAGAAAATTTAGGGCAGTTGATTTACATGAAGATAAAGAATAGTAAGTATAAAATTAAGATTTTCGGATTTATAGGCACTTCATTAAACATTAATTTATTTGCAGCATAGAGTATTGCATATTTTTTCTCCTATTTTAACCAAGCCAATGGCCAATGTTCCTGTAATTATACCTAATATAAGGCCATTAAAGCTTCTTAAGACGGATATGTGTATAGGTGTGAAAACATGGCAGAAGCTGTTGATTGTTGTTATGCTCCCAATGGTAACCATTATTCCCAGAGGTATTAGTAAGGAGTGTTTATTGTTTTTCTTAAAGAAATAAATATACACGAAAATTGCCGGATAGCCTATAAGGAATTCTTTGAATCTGGGACGGGCAAAGAGATGATATTCAAGCAGCTTTCTGATACTTATTTCTATTCTGGAAGCAGGTATTACCGGATTATTGCCGGTTCTTGTAATGTAAACAGTAAATAATAACGAAGATACAAGTAATATAAATATTGCTTTTAATTTAAAATGCTTTTTACTTTCAGTTAAATAGGTTATATCTCTGAAATGTATATTGTTTACCATACAATAATTGAGTACAAATAGAACAATCGGTATTATATAAGCTGCCGGGACACCAGGAAATGTATTGATATTCATCATAAAAGTAATATCAGAAAGTGCCGAAGAAATGGTAATACACCCGATAATAATATTAGAAATCAGCGCTGATAATGAAAATACCAATTTGTATATATAACAGCTAAAATTAATATTATTGATTTCTGATAAGCTTTGCACAGCAATTGACGGATAAATAATTGCTGCTGTTAATGCAATTATTCTGCATAATTCATCTGAAGATAGTATACCGTTAAGATATAAAATCATAATTATCGAAGTTGCTGATAAAACCATCAAATAACTACAGACTATTATATTGCACTTTTTGATAAATGTACCAAATATGTTAATACAAATGAGAAAGGCACAGGCAACATTTATAAGCAATGCGCAATCTTGAACTTTTGTATGAAAATTGTCAGGCAGAATTTTTAAGTCTGCATTAGTATTAAATCCTTTTGTATTAATATATCCGGTAAATTTCCTTATTGCTTTGCATGTTTCTTCAAAATTCTGCTGAACTGTTCTTTCGGGATTTTGAAGCGGTTTTACTTCAAAAATGCGAATATTCCTGTCAGAAGCACATCTAATCCATCTATAGAATAAATCAACAGATGAAAGCTGAGTTAAGTCTTTCTCAGATAATTTGTATAATCTGTTTACATAAAAGTCTGTTTTTTTGATTAACATTTCCAATCCCGGGCTCTTTATATATCCATCCTGTGTAGGAGCTTCAGTAAGTCCTGTTATTAAATTGCCGGATTTTATTATATTAGACAAAACTTCAATTATATTTGGTGAATTAGGGACTATTCCGTTCTCAAATGTTATGTATTTTATGCTGTATTTAGTTAATAAATTATTCATATATTCAATACATTCATTTGGTGAATATACGTCAACATCAGATATAAGCAAGAGAGGGTTATTATCTTTGCTATTAGCAACTGTGTTATTGCGAAAGGATAAATTAAGTATTATATCAAAACCTTCCTTGTTTAACTTTTGCAAGGTATCTTCAGGAGCGTGTGAAAATGATGTTATATCATTATCTTTGTAATTAAGTACAAAGTCAACGGATACAGCTTTTACACCGCTTTTATTGAGCATCATAAATACATCATCCAGAGAAAGCTCAGATGATATTGATAAATTCATAAAGTCATAAAGATTAGCTGTGATAGCAATGGATTTATTATTGCTTTCATTTATATATCGCTGCATTATTAAAGGAAATGTGTAAATTAACATAAAAACTATTATGCAATACAGTAATGTATTGGTTTTAACTCGCATAGGCAAACCTCTTTGTGATGATAATAACAGATTGATTTTATACTTAATTTTCATATAAATCAAATTTAATAGCTCACTGTAAATATATAAGCTGTTAATTTTAAATATTATTTACTTATTGATATGTATTTTTAATATTTGTATAACTCGAGAATTTTCGCCAAAATAATACAAAAATTTATTGTGATATAACATATTTATGATATAATCATATATAATAAGTATAAAAAGAAAAAAACTAGAAAAATGATAATATTATGTATATATAATATTATCATTTCTATAAATCATATTATAGCCCTAGAATTTTGCGCTCCATTATTATTGAAACAGATTTCAATAATAGTAGTTATTAAATTAAGTCGAATCAGGTAAATATAAAAGGTTGTAAAATCTCGTGCAATAATGAAAAAAGAATATAAAATGAGGTGTAGTATGAAAAGATTATTTAAAAATCTGACAGCTAAACTAATATTTTATTTTTCTATTGTAACAATTATTGTATCGCTGAGTTTAGGTTTAGTGCTAAGTTGGAGAAGTACAAGCCAATATGAAAATGAATTTAGAAACAGGCTGCTATCATATGCAAAAACAGCATCCATTATAATAGATTATGATAAGCACAACACATTGGTTTCAAAGGGCGATATGAATAGCACTGAATATAGAGAGATAAAATCAGAGCTTCGGGAATTGCAAATGCAGATGAATGTTGATTATTTATATACCATTGTAAAATCCGGAGATAAATACACTTTTGTGGTAGATACGGATGAAGAAGAAGCAGCGGCAATAGGTGAAGAATGTGAAAAGACAAGTGCCATGCAGGCAGCTTTTGAAGGTATTCCAGGCGTAGATAAGGACTTTTGCACTGATAAATGGGGCACATTTCTGTCTGCATATGCACCGATAAAGGATGATGATGGAAATGTAGTTGCAGTTGTTGGTGTAGATGTGGATGCAAATATTATCATAAGAACGAAAAATATAGTCAGGTTACAGATAATAGGCGCATTTATATTATCTATGTTGACGCTATTGGTTGTTGTAATAATAATTGCTAGAAATGTAATGAAACCGATTAATTTAATTACAAATAAAATGGAGGAAGTCGCAAACAAAGGAGGAGATCTGACTCAAAGAATAGAAATAACATCATCTGACGAAACGGGACGCCTGGCATCAGCTTTCAACAAACTGTTTGACACTCTGCAAAGTATTTTAATTATGGTCAGAAACAGTGCCGGTTATGTAAAATCATCTTCCGGTGAGCTTGCATCAAGTATGGATAATTCATCTGAGTGTGTAGGCATGGTTACGAAACAGACTGCAGAGCTTTTATCAGGAATAGAAGAGGTAGAAGATATAGTTAAACGTATGAAAGACGAAATTGAATCCTTTTATGAAAAATCGCAGGAGATAGCGGCAAAAAGTCAAGATCTCGATGTTATCTCCAGAAATGTTATGCTTCTATTCAACGAAGTTGAGGAGAATATAAGTAAATCAAGGACTCTTTTGGATGAACTGGATGATTCAGCTAATAATACATATATCAATATTAGTGATCTCGGTGAATATACGGATGAGATTTCTAATATTGTTTCAACGATAGAGAATATAACTAAGCAGACAAATATGCTTGCTATTAATGCTATGATAGAAGCACAGCATGCTGGAGAGTACGGTAAGGGATTTATAACCGTTTCGGAGAATATCAGGAATTTATCAATGAATACACAGAATTCAGCTCAGGCCATTAAGTCCCTTGTAAATAACGTAGTAAGCAAGATTGACAAGGTTGTGGATGAACAAAGTGATATGAAGCCGAAAATACGTAAGGTGGTTGAGAATTTTGAACAGATCATCAAACTTATTGAACAGACAGTTGAAAGTTTCAAAAATGCAACAGATATGATAAAGCAAATATCAACGGCAAATAGCAGTCAGGCTTCGGGAATAAACAGCCTTGTATCTTATACTGATGATGTTTTCAAGAGTGTCAGAGAGCAGGTTGATTCAACACAGAATACATCAGTTGCGATACAGGAATTAAATGCAACTATTGAAGAGATAGCAGCTAATTCTGAAAGTTTGTCAGATACAGCAAGAGATTTGGATGATATGATTAAAAATTTTAAGCTTTAAGGATAAAGTCCATCTTGAATATTAATATAATTAGGAGTATAATCTATGTGCAGGACTTACTGCACAATGCCGTTGTGGCTCAGAGGTAGAGCAATTCACTCGTAATGAATAGGTCGTGGGTTCGATTCCCACCAGCGGCTCCAGGGTTTAATGAAATCGAAAACATTTAAAACCAAACAAAAACCGAACAAAAAACGTGTACTTGTAAAAGTACACGTTTTTGCTGTAGATACATTTAAGTTTTAAATATGCAAATTAATATGTAAATTGCTCCTAAACAAAAACAACAGCAAGTATTTAAATTTATACTCCCGTTATTTGTTTACTATTAGTATTTTATTTTTACTATTATTGTGATATCATACAAATATAAGAAAGGGGGTAATTTACATAACTGATATAATAAGGTTTGATAACATGTTAAAGAACGGATACAGAGTAACCAATATCAGTACTGATTCCAGCGGTCAAGCGATAATTACTTTAACTTTTTCAGGGATGGGTAATGCTACTGATGGTCAAATTTACTATTTAATAACTAAAGACGTAACTGTAATTGAAAAAGCGAAAAAATTGGTAAATTAGACAAAGGACATTTCTTACCGCAAGATAAAGAATTGTCTTTTGTCTTTTTTACCAATCTTGCTTTTTATAGCAGTGAAGTTTATAATTTATTTGACATGTTGGGTATTTATACAAATTATGATAAAGGATCTTGTAATTATCTAATTTGAAGTACAGTAGTCAATACTGTACATTATTAATACCTATATGCTAAATAGAATTCCATAAAGTTTTATATTTTAATAACAGGCAGGTAATGTATATGAATAATTGGAAAATTGAAACGAAATGTATTCAGGAAGGTTATATTCCTGAAAACGGGCAGCCCAGGGTTTTACCCATATATCAAAGCACTACATATAAATACAACTCTACAGAGCACGTGGCGAAACTTTTTGACCAGGAAACAGAAGGGCATATGTATACAAGAATAAGCAATCCTACTGTTGAATGTGTGGAAAAGAAAATAGCTGCCCTTGAAGGGGGCGTAGGAGCTTTATGTACTTCGTCAGGGCAGTCGGCTATACTGACAGCCGTTTTAAATATCTGTGAAGAAGGAGATCATATAGTATCTTCATCAACTATATATGGAGGTACATATAACTTATTTGCAGTTACATTCAAAAAAATGGGGATTGATGTAACTTTCGTAGATCAGGATGCTTCAGAAGAAGAGATACAAAAGGCTTTCAGCCCAAATACCAAAGTAATGTTTGGTGAGACTATAGCCAATCCGAAAATAAGCGTGCTTGATATTGAAAAATTCTCAAGAATTGCCCATAAGAACAATGTTCCTCTCATAGTAGATAACACCTTTGCCACTCCAATACTTTGCAATCCTTTTGAATTCGGAGCAGACATTGTAGTCCATTCTACCAGCAAATATATGGACGGTCATGCAGTCAGCCTTGGAGGAGCCGTTGTGGATTCAGGAAAATTCAATTGGAAAAACGGCAGATATCCTATGCTGACCGAACCGGACGAATCATATCACGGAGTTATATATACAGAAGCTTATGGTAATGCTGCATATATAGCAAAAGCAAGGTTCCAGTATATGAGAGATATTGGCAATTGCATGACTCCGATGAATGCATTTCTTACTAACTTGGGACTTGAGACGCTCCATCTCAGAATGGAGAGGCATACGGATAACGCATTTAAAGTCGCGCAGTTTTTAAATAGCAGCGATAAAGTACTTTCCGTCAATTATCCAATGCTTGCGGATGATCCATACAATAAGCTTGCGAAGAAATATCTGCCAAAAGGCTGCAGCGGAGTTTTATCATTTAGGATAAAAGGCGGCAGGGAAGGCGCAGTAAGGTTTATGGACAGTCTTAAGCTGGCTGCGATTGTGGTGCATGTTGCCGATGCAAGAACAGCAGTTTTGCATCCGGCATCATCCACACACAGGCAGCTTTCAGATGAACAGCTTGTACAAGCCGGTATTGAGCCGGACATGATAAGACTTTCCGTGGGAATTGAGAATGTGGATGATATAATACAGGATATTAAACAAGCGCTGGAGAAGGTATAGATTATAAATTAATGGAGGAACGATGATGGATTTTCAAGAATTTAAGAATCCCGGACCGATAAACAGGCCGGCGCCTTTCTGGAGCTGGAATGACAAGCTCGACAGAGATGAGCTTAAAAGACAGCTTCATGAGATGATAGATAAAGGCTGGGGCTCGTATTTCATGCATTCAAGGGTAGGACTGGTTACCGAATACCTTTCAGATGAATGGCTGGATCTGATAAAGGAATTGACTGAGGAAGCCGGCAATAATGGTTCCTTTGTCTGGCTGTACGATGAGGATAAATGGCCGTCAGGTTTTGCAGGAGGAATAGTGCCTCAGGATGAGGCAAACAGAAGCAGGGGTTTGGTTTTTATTGAAAGTTCGAAAATTACTGAATATGATACCGTAATAAAAAATGTTAACGTGGATGGCAAAGAGTATTCAATATGCAACAGGATATCGGCCATGGGGAATCCGTCGTTTAATGGAGCATGCTATGTTGACCTCATGAACAGAGATACGGTTAAAGCTTTTTTTGACAGCACACATGAAAAATATAAACAGCATTGCGGGCAAAGCTTTGGTAATGTGATAAAAGGTATGTTTACAGATGAAGCCTGCTATATGATGATCAGGAATTATAAAGAACCGGTAGTTCCCTGGTCGAATCGCCTCCCTGATTATTTCAGGTCCTTAAAGGGTTATTCCATAGAAGATAAAGTAGATGAATTGTTTTTAGATATTAATGACTATCAAAAGACCAGGTTTGATTTTTTCGATGCTGCTACAAGGCTATTTTTGGATAGCTTTACAAAGCAATACTATGATTGGTGCAGCAGTAATAATCTTGTTTTTACAGGGCATTTTATGGGTGAAGACAATTTAAAAGGCCAGGCAGACTGGATTGGAGCAGCAATGCCTCATTATGAGTATATGCATTGGCCTGGTGTAGACAAACTGGAAAAGCATTTGAAACAGGTTATTACTATGAAACAGCTTACCTCAGTAGTTGACCAGCTGGGTAAGGAAAGAGCGCTGTGCGAGACTTTTGGAGGCATGGGACAGCAGGTAAGCTTTTTTTACCGCAAATGGGTGGTTGACTGGCAGGCAGCATTGGGCATTAGTTTTGTTAATCATCATCTTTCTTTATATTCCATAAGGGGAGAGAGAAAGAGGGATTATCCTCCGAACCTGTTTTATCAGCAGCCCTGGTGGGATAATGAGAAAAAGTTCTCAGACTATATCGGAAGGCTAAGTTATGCGGTTACTCAGGGTAAAAGGTGCGTTGATATACTAATAATACATCCTATATCCAGTATATGGTGTGAATATTCACCATTTGAAAGATGGGAAACAAGACCGTCTAAAATAGAGTTTTACAATAATACGTTTATGCAGTTGTCCGAATCGTTAATGTACAACAAACTGGATTACCATTACGGTGATGAAATGATTATGGAGAAACACGCCAAAATTAATAACGGAAAACTGGTTATAGGTCAACACTCATATTCTACAGTAATCGTACCTCCTTGCATAACCTTAAGGAGCAATACTTACAAGCTGTTAAAAGAATTTGCCTCAATAGAAGGCAATCGCCTTATTATCATGAAGCCTATTCCGGACAGAATTGACGGAGTTTTAACACAGATAGAATGGCCTGAATCCGTTGTAATAACCACATCTTTAAAGGAAACAGTCAGCTCTGTAAGCAAGTTGTACCCTGATCGTATTAGTATTTCAGATCCGGTAAACGGAGCAAGTACTGCAAAGATAATCTGTCATGAGCGTATAGATGAAAATGGCAGGTATATATTCTGTGCCAATACTGATGAAACAAGGGCTATCAATACTGTTATAAAAATGAGCGGTGAATGGGAACCTTATGTACTGGATCTTACAACAGGTGAAATATATTCGGTTGATTCTCAAAAGGATAACGGATTTACAAAAATAAATGTAAAATTTTATCCGGCAGGAAGCATATTATTGTATATACCGAAGAGTGGGATTAAATGTGCCAAAGCTCCTGCATTTATGGACAGCGGTGTCGAATTCGGATTTCCACGTAAAAGCATAATGCGCAATAACGTAGATACAGTAAGAGAATGCAAAATCAGATTTAATGAAGATAATGTACTCCCTATAAATGAAGTAACGTTGTTTATGGACGGTAAGATGGTTCTTGAAAAGCAGCCTCTTTCAAGAGCATGGCACAAACATTTTTATAAAGCTCCGGACGGAACACTTTTTAAAGCAGTATATAGCTTTGAAGCTGTAAATGCTCAAGGTATTGATGCTTTTGCTGTTATTGAGATGGCAGAAAACCTTGATAGAATAATATTTAACGGAGTTGAGGTAGAGCCTCTTAAAAAACGAGGTGAAATGGGTGCATTTAATCCTGAAAAGAGCTGGAAGGATTTAAATTTTACCAAAGTGCCTTTAAAAGGGCTGATAAAAGATGGAATAAATGAGCTTGTTATTGAAGGAAAAAAAGTTAACAATGTAACCGGCTCAGGAACTCATATCGGCGTAAAGGATTATAAAAATCATATTCCGACCGAGATTGAAACTGTATATATAGTAGGAAATTTTACTGTTGAAGATGAAGATCTTGTTCATTTCTGGATTGATGGAGCTGCTGCAAAACCGGATCATCGCAATATTGCAGCATCAGGATATCCTTTCTATGCAGGAAGCGTAGACTTCATCTTTGAATTAGACATAAAGAGGAATGCTGATTATATAAAATTAAACAAAGTAAATGCTGCATGCGTTCAAATATTTGTCAACGGTAAGCCGGCAGGTCTAAAATATTGGGAACCTTATGTATTTGATGTACGCGGATTCTTAAGACAGGGGAAGAATGAGGTATTAGTTAGGGCATCGAATACCCTTTTTAATCTATTGGGACCAAATAACTATAATAACATTGAAAACAATGAATTGGTAGGACCTTTTACTTTTATTAATACTTCAAATTACAATGAAAAATATGCAATACTGCCATTTGGTTTGGAAAGCATCTGCGTATTTTAATGAATATTATGGCAGTTAAAAAAATCGGATGAATCCTCATCCGATTTTTTACTGTATTAATTATTTAATGCATTATCTATATCTTGTTGCAAGGATTGCTCAAATATTTCAAGAGCTGCAGGAGCGGTTATTTCCCGGTATGCTATCCTCTGAAAAATTTCTTTGTTGAAGTTCGCATATAAAGTTTCAAATGACATGATCTGGGATATTCTTGGTGATTCAAAGTTGCGTATGGACCATTTTACATCTTCATCCGTACAAAGATATTTTTGAAGATTGGCACTCATAATTTCTTCCTTAGTCATATATTGGGGTTTATTATAATCCCAATATGTAAAGGCTTCAATTATTACGGCTGCTGATACTTTAGGATCAGTATTTACAGGGATAAAATATGCGTCTGTGCCTGAAGCACTTGCAAATTGAGTTGTGGACACATCCGGCCCTTTAGGAAGGGGAACTATTCCAAAATTCATTCCCAGTTTTTTATATGCCTGGCCGTCAGCTGCTATTTTGCCGATAACCATTGCGGACGGGAATTTGTCAAATTTTACACTGCTGTCCGGAGTGGTGATTTTTGCACTTATCATATCAGAAACAAGCTGAAGCGCCCGCACAACTTTTTCATCGTTAGCTGCGAACTTATATGTATTCTCTGTGGGATCATATCTTATCATATCACCGCCGTTGGAAAGTATCAGTGCCTGTACGGCATAGTGAGGATGGCTTATAAGAAGACCCCACTGGTCAATTTTCCCGTCACCGTTATAATCATGGGTTGCTGATTTGGCATAATTTACCATAGTGTCCCATGTCCAAAGACCCTGATCATACAGTATCTGCAGATCAGTAAGCCCTTCTTTTGCAAAGATATCCCTGTTATAGAAAAATACATATCCCAGATTATAAGGGTCTTTGGCAAAACCCCATCTCCTCCCAAGAAATTCTGTTCCGGTAGCCATTGTTCCTATATTGTATATGGGATCATTATCAAAATTTATGAAATTATCCATAGGTACCAGTAATTTTTTTGTAGCAAGAATTGGAAATACACGTTTTGTTGATGTAAGTATAATATCTGCGTATTTCTTTCCCGCTGCAATCGTTTCCATGTATTCATATACTATATTATCATGGCTTCTGTATATCCAATATATATTAAAATTCATCTTTTTTTTAGCATCTTCAATGATGTTATAGCGTATAATTGAGCTGGGATTTTGAGCTAATTCAGTTAATGAAGGAGGATCCCCCGGGCTTCTGTTAATGTCCGTATCATATACGATTTTTATAGTTCTGCCGTTAAGGTCCAGGTTATGATCTATATTTGTAATAGGTACTTCATCCATAGGTTCATTATTTAGTAACTGAGCCATTTCAGAAGGTGTAGTATAGTCATAAGCATGGATAGGTGATTCAGTAAAATCTAAAGAGTCATCAGCATTTTGATTCTGATTAGCAGTTGTATTGTTTTTATTTGATGTAGTATTTGTTTTATTAGTAGAAGCAACTCCTCTTGTAGCAGTTGGAATATTAGGCTTAACTGCTTTTATTCCTGTCCCCTTTTCTATTTTTGTTGTAGATTTGCTGCCAAATTTACAGGCTCCAAACAATATGGGTATAATCAATATAGGAATAAAAAGGATTATTGCTTTATTATGCTTAAATGACATTCTGTTAACCTCCTGAAAATATATCATATTATCAGTATTTTCTATGAGGTATTCGAATTACAATATCTTAAATATCAGAATAACACCGTAGTTGACTGATGTTGCTAAATTATAACACTAAACACTGTAAATCAATTAAATTAACCCATGCCTCAAACCTTAAATAAATGTTTTTTTACTATATGAAAGTCAATCGGTTAATTGAACCATACTATATTATACAATAAAAAATAATGCATAAGAAGAATAAAAAGGTAAAGGGCAGAAATGTTAACTTTTTGTTTACAATTATATAAATGAGCAGCAAAAAATAAGAAACCGCCACTTTATAGATAAATATGGCGGTTTGATTATCGAAATTTAAAATATTCTATGGCCGCAGCGCACTGTCAATATCACTTTGGAGTGCATCAGCCTGTGCTTGAAGTGCTGCTGCAGGCGTACTCTCATTCCATGCGACTTTCAGTACAACATTACTGTTGAAGTTGGAATATAAAGTTTCAAATGCAGGAGTTACAGTTACTCTTGGTGAGGCAAAGTTTTGCATGGTCCATTGCACATCTTCTTCAGTTGAAAGATATGGCTGCAAATTTGAATACATTATATCTTCTTTGGTCAGATATTCAGAAGCATTTGTATCCCAATAGGTAAAAGCCTCTTTTATTATGGCTGCTGCAATTTTCGGATCAGTATTTAAAGGAATGAAATAAGCATTGACGCCTTCTCCGTTAACAAATTGTGTTTCTGATACATCAGGTCCCTTAGGAAGCGGAGCAATACCATAGTTCATACCTATCTGTTTGTATGCCAAACCGTCAGATACTATTTTGCCAAGCACCATTGCAGAAGGGAATTTATCAAATTTAACACTGCTGTCAGGTGTTGTTACTTTGGAACTTACCAAATCATTTACTAATTGAAGGGCTCTTGCCGCTTTTATTTCATTAGCTGCAAATTTATATGTGTTAGCATTGCTGTCATACCTAACCATGTCACCGCCGTTTGAAGCAATTAAAGCTTGGGTTGCCATATGAAGATTACTTAGCAGTATACCCCATTGGTCTATTTTACCGTCACCGTTAAAATCATGTGTTGCAGATTTTGCATATTCAACCATAGTGTCCCATGTCCATAAACCTTGCTCATACAATTCCTGCACATCAGTAAAACCTTCTTTGGCGAATATATCCCTGTTATAAAAGAAGACATAACCGACACTGTAAGGGTTGTAAACAAGCCCCCATCTTCTGCCGAGAAATTCAGTACCGGTAGCTATTGCACCGAAATTATAGACGGGATTATTATTAAAATCGATAAAATTGTCTATAGGCACAATCAATTTTTTTATTGCAAGAGTAGGGAATACTCGCTTTGTTGATGACAACAGAATGTCTGCATACTTAGTTCCTGCAGCTATAGCATCCATATACTCATATATCATATTGTCATGACTTCTGTATACCCAATTTATTTCAAAATTCAATTTTTTCTTTGCTTTTTCAATGATATTATACCTGGCTATCAGGTTTGGATTTTGAGCTAATTCGAGATTTGTAGGCGGACTGCCGGGACTCTTGTTTATATTTGTATCATAGACAATTTTAACAGTTGCGCCATTAAGGTCTATATTGTCAGGTATATTTGTAATAGGGACTTCATCCATAGGATTTATGTTCAGAAGCTTCTTTATATCTTCGGAAGATGTGATGCCGAAATACTGGGAGGTGATATCATTAGCTTTTTCGTCTGTATCCGTATTCAAGTTTTTATTTGCTGAAGTAGTACCATTATTTGTTGTACTGTTTTTTGATTTCGTAGATGTTGATAATTTACGGGTATTATTTGAAGAAGTTACGGATTTGGTTACCGTAGTCGAAGGAGTATTGACAGTTTCTTTCTTTTTGCACGCACCTAAATTTGCAGTTAATAAGAATGCAGCAAATACAAGGCTGATGGTTTTAAAGAACTTTTTAGACATATTGCGTACCTCCCCAAAATATCAGAGCCGTTTCATATATACAGGCAAAAAGCATAGTTTGTAATTTTCATTATCATCTGACTTGTATAAATAAAACCCGAATATGACCAATTTGATAATGCAACTATGCATATTTTATTATATTAATGTAATTATAACTCATATTAATTTAATTGTGGATATTTTTTGAAAATAATAATTAATCTATATAATCAGAATTATTCATTATTGTTTGAGAAAGAAAAGAGTATAAGAATTATTAAGAAGAATATAATTAAAGGATATGAAGATTTGCATAAATATCTTCATATCCTTATTATAAAAACAACAATAGGCGTTTATGCTACAGTTAAATATTACAGGTCATATTTTGCCGGAACAAATTTTTCTGAGGCAGTCTCTTCAACCATCATTGACGTAAATTCTTCTTCATCGTCAGGAACTGCTTCAATCTGGCTTTCCATAGTATCAAGCCATGCCAGTTCGCGTTCTTCGATATTAACATTTCCTGTTTTATATGCATTCTTAAGCTCATTGATTGTTGCAAGGGCAGCTGCTTTTGTTCTTGCGAAATGTCCCTCTGCTTTAAGTATTTCTTTAGATAATTTTACTGCAACATCAGGACGCAGTACATAAGCCTGAGGATCTAATTTGCTGTCTGAATCGCTCAACAGATCTCTCATAATCAAAGCATATTCATGTCCTTTTTCAGTTGCTTGATTCAAAAGCCTGCAATCATATGCCAACTGCTCAAGACAAACAGTAGGTGCCATACCGCCGAGCAATTTTATATTCTGAATTGATTCATTGCTCCAAAGGTCTGCAACACAAGCTGCAATATTGCCCACAGGACTTAGATGAGCGCAAGCGCTTGATTTGCCTTCCATTGATATGGGAGTTCCTGTTATTGCTTTGACATAAACTCCTTCATAACCGCAATCCTTATGAGGCCCTACTGCTCCTTCTTCTATTGCAATCAAACTTCTTACAGCTGTCATAACCCTTACAACCGATGCAAAAACCTTTGGTACATATCCGCGGTCTGCCAGAACCATCGCTGTATTTGCAAAGCCGCAGGCTGTATCTCCTGATGCTATGCTTCCTGTTTTTGCTGCTATATCGGTAATTGAACTCCATAATTTGGACATATCCTTAGCTCCAAGAATACCAAGGGCAAAAAGTGATTTTTCGATTTCACAGAACATTATGGCGTCGTCGTGTATATCCTTGCCGCCGATAGATTCTATTGCAAGCAAATCAGCTCCTGCATTTGCGCTACCTTCGAAGACTTTCATTATCGAATCCCAATGCTTGCCGCTCCACATATGGGCCGATTCCCTATCTTCGCGAATATCAACAGGAGTTATTCTTAGTGCAGTCTTAAGGCCATATTTGCTTTCATAATTATTCATTACATCCTTTACAACCTTTGTTATTTCAATACCCCATTCCGGATTGTATGTAGTAGGGGGAAGAAGCTCGATTTCTGCTACAAAACCAGGAACATAAAGTTCTACTGCTCTTTTACATGCTTCATCAATAATTCCTTTATATTGGTTCAATACCTCAGGCATAGTTTCTTGTGATATTTGCATGTTAGGAAGTGTAAAATTCAACTCTGGAAGTATTTTACCGCCTCCTATAACAAGTCCGTTTTTGCATGCAACCGGCTTTGCCGCTTTTCCGTAAACAAAATCATTTAAATCTGTATACAAAACGTCATTAAAGGTGTTCTTTGACATTATGGACACTCTCCTTATCTGTTATGAGTTTTTTAGTTTTTTGTACGTCTGGGTGAATAACATTATGTTAGTTTTATTTTAAGGGTAATAGTTTATTTTATATTGTAATTGTTTTGTATTTTTAAGACATTATTATTATCGCAAGTAATCAGATAAAGATAGTAGGAAAAATCACAAAAAATTACAATAGCGAAGTATAAAAAAATATTATTTTTAAAATAATATATTTTCAGATTGACAAATTATAACTTTAAGAGTAAAATAATATAAAACATATAGGTTTAGTAGGAAATAAATCTAATCATACAAATCATGCTTAGTTAATATGAAGGTTTATCAGGGAACTGTATATAGAATGGATATTATATGGAAGTTTATACATGAAAATACCCTTTATAAATTTTCCCGATAAATATCGATTCTATTATAAACATAGTTTTTAACTGTTCAAAATTGATTAAAAAGAGAAAGGAGATATAACAATGACTGAAAGAAAGCTTAAATTTGATACATTGCAGGTACATGCAGGACAAAAACCGGATCCTACTACAGGTTCAAGAGCAGTACCTATATATCAGACAACATCATATGTATTTAACAATGTTGAACATGCAGCTAATCTGTTTTCATTAAAGGAAAGCGGTAATATTTATACCAGAATAATGAACCCGACAAACGATGTATTTGAACAGAGGATTGCCGCATTGGAAGGTGGAGTCGGAGCCCTTGCGGTTGCTTCAGGTTCCGCTGCAATAACTTATGCAATTCTCAATATAGCAGGAGCAGGAGATGAAATAGTATCAGCAGGTACATTATACGGAGGTACATACAATCTCTTTTCCGTTACTTTGCCAAAGCTGGGAATAAAGACTGTATTTGTCGATCCTGACGATCCTGAAAACTTCAGAAAGGCTATTACCGAGAAAACAAAAGCTATTTTTATTGAAACTATAGGAAACCCGGGTATTAATATTATCGATATAGAAAAAGTTGCCAAGATTGCCCACGAAAATGGTATACCCCTTATTATAGATAATACTTTCGGAACTCCGTATCTAATCAGGCCTATAGAATTTGGAGCAGATATAGTAGTTCATTCGGCAACAAAATTTATCGGAGGACATGGAACTTCCATAGGAGGTGTCATAGTTGATTCTGGTAAATTTGACTGGTCGGCCAGCGGCAAGTTCCCTGGATTTACAGAACCAGACCCGAGTTATCATGGATTAAGGTATCATAAAGACTTGGGTGAACTTGCGTACATCATTAAAGCACGTGTACAATTGTTAAGAGATACAGGAGCTGCGATAAGTCCCTTTAATTCATTCCTTTTGCTCCAAGGGCTTGAGACCCTGTCGCTGAGAGTTGAAAAACATGTGTCCAATGCGAAGAAGATAGCTGAATTTTTATTAGAGCATCCGCTTGTATCTTGGGTTAATTATCCCAGCCTTAAAGGCAATAAATACTATGATCTGGCTCAGAAGTATCTGCCGAAAGGTGCCGGTTCAATATTTACTTTTGGCATAAAAGGCGGCCTTGAAGCAGGAAAACGCTTTATTGACAGTTTGGAAATCTTCTCACTGCTTGCAAATGTAGCCGATGCCAAATCACTTGTAATACACCCGGCAAGTACCACACATGCTCAGCTAAATGAAGAGGATCAGAGAATAGCGGGTGTAACGCCTGATATGATAAGATTATCAATAGGCATTGAAGATGCGGACGACTTGATCTATGATTTGGATCAGGCACTTAAAAAGGCTGTTGAAAGCAAATAAAGCAATGTTGAAATACCAATATTAACTGCATTAATATCGTCATAAATACAACAATTATTGAAAAAATCAGAGCAGACTTGTTCGTCTGCTCTATTTTAGTAATATAATTTAATACATAGTGCTAATTGTTTTGTGGAAGAAACCTTATGTAGAAGCTCATATCACCTGTTAATCCGAGCCTAAGTTAAGCAAATTCACCGTTTGAGCAGAATAATTTAATACTAAATTAATTAAAATTATACTAGTTTGAATTCGTAGCAGCTGAGTTTACAGGGTTTTGGCATCGCAACTCGGTTTCCTGGAACAAAACCAACTAGCATAACATGTTAATTTAATAAGTACATTTTTATTTGAAAGTAATTATAAGTTCAGGAGGTTTTATATGAAAATAAATGCTGTATCTACCCTTAATGCACCGGAAGCAATCGGACCTTATTCTCAGGCGACAAAAGCAGGAAGTTTTGTATATACATCGGGGCAATTGCCTGCAGATCCTTCAACAGGTGAAATTGTGGCCGGAGGTATAGAAAATCAGGCAAGACGCGTATTTGAAAATTTAAAAGCTGTGATAGAAGCTGCGGGCAGCAGCATGCAAAAAGTAGTAAAAACAACTCTTTATATCAGGAATATGGAGGATTTTGCTGCAATAAACCGCATATATTCTGAATATTTTACACAGCCGTATCCTGCCAGGTCCGCCGTAGAAGTATCAAATCTTCCCAAGAATGCTCTTATTGAAGCAGAGTGTATAGCCATAGCAAATGATGACGTATAAATGATATGATAGTTAGATTTACCGGCTTATATACAGAATTAATATTCACAAAAACACTTTTGGAAAATAATAAAATTTATAGAAATGCATGTAGAAACATAAAAACGGATTTATTTCTTATTTAATGCGAATTTTAGGCGACAGGAGGTTGTTTATTTTAAATATTGCTTGATTTTGCATTATCTCTAATTAATAATTTGAATATATACAATAATGTTTGTATTTTATTGACACTTTTATTTTAATATAGTAAATTAAAATAACAGATATGTTTGTTAGGATGTGAACTTCTTAATGGATGACCACCCGGATAGTATTAATCATGAGGTTGGCTTATATTTAACAGATAATTTAAGTAAATGCACAAGTAAATATAAAGAAAATGCATTATATTACAATAGGATGAAAGACTATAGCTAGGTCAGGAGTGGCTTTGCTATGTCTTTTTTTATTGTTTATTTTATTTAATTTTTATGGAGGTTGAATTTAAATTGATAACCCAGCTGTTGTTTTTGTTGCTACTTATATTTTTGAATGCATTTTTTGCTGCTTCAGAAATAGCAGTAATATCCCTTAATGAAAACAAGCTAAAAAAGATGTCTGAAGAGGGCAATAAAAAAGCAGAACTTCTTCAGAAATTTTTAAAGGATCCGAGCAATTTTCTTGCTACAATACAGATAGGTATAACTCTGGCAGGTTTTCTTGCCAGTGCTTCCGCTTCTGAAAGCTTTGCAGACAACCTTGTGGTATTATTGAATAAATTACCTATACCGGAGTCTATAACCAAACCATTATCGGTAGGAATAATAACTATTATATTATCATATTTCACATTGGTGCTTGGTGAATTGGTTCCGAAAAGAATAGCCATGCAGAAATATGAATCAATATCATTATTTGTGGTAAGGCCGCTCAGGGTACTTTCAAAGATTGCACTACCATTTGTTAAGTTTCTTACAGCATCTACTAACTTTTTTATAAGGCTATTTGGAGGAAATCCTAATCAAAGTGAGACTAAGATAACCGAAGAAGAAATCAGAATGATGGTAGATGCAGGGCAGGAAGAAGGAGCCATACAGAATATAGAGAGAGAAATGATTGACAACATTTTTGAATTTGATGATACTTCGGTTTCAGAAATAATGACCCACAGGACGGATATAGTAGCACTACCGGTTGAAGCAACCCTGGATGAAGTTTTTGAAGTAATGAACAGGGATAAATACACAAGGGTGCCTGTGTATGAAGAAACAATTGATAATATAATAGGCATACTTCATGTAAAAGATCTTCTGCAGTTTAAAAATCACAAGGAAGGCGATCCTTTTAATATTAAGGATTTAATAAGAAAACCTTATTTTATACCGGAAACTAAAAAGACTGACGAGCTTTTCAAAGAACTGCAGAAAAATAAAACCCATATGGCAGTAGTAATAGATGAATATGGCGGTACTGCCGGAATAGTAACTATAGAAGATCTGCTTGAAGAAATTGTCGGTAATATCTTTGACGAATATGATGAAGAAGAAAAATTCATTGAAAAAATTGATGAAAACACATATATGTTTGACGGTTCAGTTAACCTTGAGCTTGTAGGTGAAACCATGCAAGCGGAACTTCCTACAGGGGAATACGAAACTCTGAACGGTTTTATCTTGGACCAGCTGGGACGAATACCTGATGAGTCAGAAAAGCCTGTAGTTGAGTTTAACAATATAATATTCAAGGTCGAAGAAATTGAAGAAAAAAGAATTAACAAGGTAAAGGCATGTAAAGCGTAAAAATCTATATATATAATTTTATAAAATTTTATAAGATCCGGGATATATCTATTACGCGTTTTATTGGCATTATGTCAGTAAAATAGTAATTATATATGCTGGATTTTTTAATGATTATATGTATTTAAATGAAAATTAAGGATAGAAATAATGTCCAATAAATCAGGAAAAAGAAAAAGAAATCTTCATGTGCGTGTTCTATAATAATATTGATTATAAATTGTCCGATATAGAGACAACATAGATTAAGTCTATATAATGGTGTAAAAATGAGTTGAGCCATAACTCATACCTCGGTTAAAATATAAGTTACCCGACAAATACCAAACCGAGGAGGATGAACCATGGCTCAGTTTAATATTACAA
>Ga0134100_1000207_pt1 | contig 72376 bp, 68 predicted proteins | sample 11_taG_2_FD_94444 | JGI IMG/M metagenome (GOLD analysis project Ga0134100, IMG submission 94444) | Switchgrass degrading microbial communities from high solid loading bioreactors in New Hampshire, USA - 11_42_5_180_A3 metaG | ecosystem: Engineered > Bioreactor > Semi-continuous > Anaerobic >...
TACAACAGAAAAAGGCTTCATAGCAGTATCGGTTATATGACTCCTCAACAGCTTGAAGATGCTTTAAGAAAAACTGCATAAAAATTTGAGTTTTTGTGTCTACTATATTGACATAAATCCACTTCATACTGTGTTACAATTACAATCTTTCTATATCTATATTCGATATAGCAAATATTTGATAAACTTATTTTTTGCTTGATCCCCTTAAAGTCAAGAATCAAATATTTTTCTTGTTGATCATCAATACTCTCAAAGTAATCTATGAGTATGTTTCTCATAATCTGTTCTAAAACACTTTTTTTAAAAGGCTTTATCAAATAATCATATGCATGAATATCATGAAATGCTTCCATTTCTTTTGTGGGTAAAGCCGTAATGAATATCATGGGAGTAAATTTATACTTTTGAAAACATCTTAATTTTTTAGCTAATTTTATTCCATTATCGTCAACAAGCCGTATATCGATAAAGAACGCATCTATATCATTCTCTTTTGCTATTTTAAATGCTTCTTTTGCCGAAGCAGCAGTTTTAACTTTGATATTTTGATTGATTTCTAATGCAATCTTGGCAAAATATTCTCTTTGTTGCAGATTGTCTTCAACAATTAATATATTTCTCATTTTACCAATTTCTCCTAACTTCAACTTTGCTTTAATTTATATGACATGAACTTTATAAAAACGCCAGTTAATATTACAATTTTATCATAATATATATTTTTTTTCTAGTAAATTAAAAAAATTGAAGAATCCTTATACTTAAATTAATATTCTTTATATAATAATGAACATATCCAAAAAACAGTTGATCACTTTCCATAACAAAAAATGCATCCCCGACGGATGCATAAAATATATCATTCATTTTTTCATTGCCCTTTTAATTCATATGTTACTGCAAAAACCTGTGATTTTCCCAGGCGTTTAGCTTCTTTCATATCATATCTAAGATTGAATTTTTCTATATAGCTATCTGCTTTTTGGAATGACTCCCAAGTGTAATATTTTCTAGTTATAATTCTTGGAATCTGATATGTTGCGATGATACCTTTGTCTTCAACAAGGGAAGCACACTTCAAAGGATAAATAATATTATTTTCTTCTATAAAGTCTTCACACGCATCCCAATTGCCATAAACCCTAAAGACAGTATCTTTTATAGGTTGGGAAGCATTCATTTTAGTTTGAGCAAATACAGATGTACATAAACAACAAGCACTAAAAAGAATTAAAAGCGTTTTTTTAATACTTTCAATAAGGTCACCTCCCACACAAAAATTATATCATATTGCAAAAACAACTTTTATATAATTTTAGATTGATATTCAAAAATTTGTTCCTTATTACTGACATCGGTAGGTGATAGGATCATCATCTCTTTTAGTAGTCCATCAATTCCGGCTTATATTCATCCGGCAATTCTTCTTCCATTAAAAATTCGAAACTCTCATCACTTAAAATAGGTAAAAAGATTTCGTATGGAATTGTTGAAAACTCGCAGGCATAATTGCTGACTCCAAACCACATACCTGATTTACTGCTTAAATTCAAACCTCTGGCAAACTTTGTGTAGTTTGAGCAATCATGAACTGCCAAATCCCAATTTTCCTCATCAGCAATTTTCATGAAGTTCAAAGTCAATTCCCTGCTCCATATGGGAGAGATATAACCATGGCGGGATATATACATATTTTCTCCATAGTAATTATTAATATTGTTTTCATTTAAATGCAATTCTGCGCAATTGATAAAATCCAGCTTTGTGTCCAGGATGGCTTGCTTTTTCTCAAAAAATCTTTTAAAAAACTCAGGAGTCATTGGGGTTTCGATGCCCACGCTTTTAATATATTCTTTCGCTGTTCCCATGTTTTCAATTACTTTGTCCGAGCAATTCGTTGCGCCTAAATTGAAACGAATTTCATTAAGACCGGCTTCCCCCAACGCTTTCAGGTTCTCTTCTGTAGCTAAAGTACCATTGGTATATAAATGCTGGTGAATGCCTGCATCGCTAAACCTCTTAATTACCGAATAGTATTTTTCAATTTCCATGAAAGGCTCTAAATAAACGTAGGCAATGCCAGTGGGCTTTTGGTATATGGAAAGGAGCAAATCAATATCTTTTTCATAGAATTTGGTTCCCCCGATCTCCCACATGTCTTCGCCAATAGGGGGAATATCGTCTAATTCTCCATAATTGTAGCAAAACTTACACTCTATATTACATTTATTCGTTTTTCTGATGGCACTTAAGCCCGTACCCAGAAGACAAGAACGACATCCTCCCGGGAATTTGCTTTCATTGCCTACAAAATAAGTTCTGTTTTCTAAAGTTTTTAAATTCTTAATTTGGGACATTAACTGATCATTTCGATGATCAATTGCAGCCTCTATTTGTGCAAAGGTAGCATAAATAATCTCTTGATGTTTCGTCGTGATTTCATCCTCATCCAGTTGTGAAAGAAAGTCAAACCATATCAGTGCATCATTCTTTGAAATTTTCATAAGTCCCTCCTCTAATTCATCCTCTTAATTCCAATCGAAACCAGAAGACAGAACCTTTTCCGAATTCCGATTCCACTCCGTATTCTGCTCCATGAAGTTCAAAAATCTTTTTAACAATGGAAAGTCCGAGGCCTGTTCCTGTGATTGCCCGTTTGTGTTTTTTATCCACTTTATAATATCTGTCCCAAATATATGGAATATCTTCCGGAGCAATTCCATCTCCATGATCATGAACTTCGATTCTCACATTATTTTGCAAATTAAGTTGTTTTACAATTATGTACTTGTCCTCTCTGCTGTAATTGACAGCATTTGTAAGCAGATTGTATAAAGCCTGGGTGATTTTGGCTTCATCTGCTAATACATACACATCTTCTGAATGTTCAAATTCAATAGTATAACCATCATTTCTTAAAAGTTCAGAAAACCTTTCCACTGTCTGCTCAACACTTTCAGTGAGATTATATTCCCGTATGTGAAGTTCCATCGTACCCGTTTCCAATTTAGACACATCAAGTAAATCATTAACCAGAGAAGTAAGCCTCTTGGTCTCCGACATAATAGTCTGTAATTGTGTCGTAGTGATCTCATCCGGAAAATCCTGCATCATTTCTGCATAACTGTAAATTAAAGCAAGAGGTGTCCTTAGGTCATGTGAAATATTTGCAATAAGTTCTCTACGCAGTTCATCCACCTTTGAAAGCTCAATTGCTGCAGCATTCAGGCTATCGGAAAGTTCTTTTACTTCTAAATATCCCCTTCCATTAAAATCTGCATTATAATTTCCTTTGGACAATTTCTTAGCACTTTCATTCAGATGTACAAGAGGTTTTGCTATAACATCTGACAGTACAAGAGCAATGGCAACAGAGGCCAAAATCATTATAGCAGTAATAATATATAATTGCATCTGTAAAGTTGATACCGTTGCATTTACGGGTGTAATCATCGCATGGAAAGTAAGAGAAATCTGCTCTCCGTTTGACAAAGTAAATTCTTTAGTCTCTGTAATGGTTTCCGGACGGATTCCTCTGGGACCATCGGGCGTTGGATTCGTTGGTTTGACAAATTCTCTTGTAGCCACTACCATAATACTTTTTTCAGCATTTAGACGAATCAGAATTTCATCCAGATCAGGACTGTTGATATTTTCTTCAACTAGCGCCATTGCTTTATGAAGCTCATGCCGTCTGATCATTTTATACATATCATTTAAAAAAACCATTTGAAACAGCCAAAGAATAAAAAGTAAAAATCCGCAAAAGGTCAGCAGAAAAATAAAAACTTTCCATTTCAGTTTTAATTTATCCATCAAAACGATACCCCAATCCTCTTATGGTCGTTATAAATCCTGCGTATTGTCCCAAATGCTTTCGAAGCAATTTCATATGGGTATCAAGGGTTCGATCATCACCGAAATAATCATGGCCCCACACCTCGGTAAGGATCTTTTCCCTTGGTACAGCAATATTTTTGTTACGGATCAAAAAAAACAAGAGATCATATTCTTTTGGAGCCATATCTACCTGCTCTCCGTCAATAAAGACTTTATAGGCAGTCAAATCTGCCAAAAAACCATCTTTTTCAAAAATGATATGACCATCCTGTTCTTTTGGAATCTGGGATATTTTTACACGTCTTAATATAGCATTGACTCTAAGCATAATCTCTTTTGAAGAAAAGGGTTTTACCACATAGTCATCCACACCCACTTCAAAACCTAAAATCTTATCATATTCCTCACCGCGGGCAGAAAGCATAATAACCGGAGTATCTGAGGTTTTGCGGATTTCCTTCACCGCTGAAAAACCATCAAGCTCCGGCATCATTACATCCATTATAATAATATCAAAAGTTTGTTTTTTGCATAACTCCACTGCTTCCATTCCATTGCAGGCTTCGAAAACTTCATGCCCTTCAAACAAAGCATATCGTTTTATAACTGCTCTTAACCCTTCTTCATCATCACAAATCAGTATTTTTGCCATGACAACCCTCCTGTTTAAAAATAATTGTCTGTGGCAGGCGTAGCAAATACGAAACTGCCACAGATCAATTATAGAAAACTGTGTAAATATTTTACCGTAATCAAAGTTAAGATGCAAACTAGCTGAATTTAAGCCTTTAAAAACACTTTTAATAAGTTCTTTTCTTTTTTGCTACCAGGAATGTCGAAAGCAAAAGAAATGCAAATAGACCTAAATAAATCAGTAAGCTTTGAGTAGTATTTATATCTTGCGATCTTTGATCTCTAAAAGGTAAAGGCAATTGCGTTCCACCTGCTTCCTCCATAATCTGCATTACCTGAGTCATGATTTCAGGATCAGGCATATTTCCCACCTGCATAGGATTAAATACTTCACTTTCTGTGGAATTGCTTTTACTATTTGAGCGTACTCTTCTTTCACCGGGACCGCCACCCATCATACTGCCCAGCGAAGAAAGTCGCAAGTCTCCAGCTGAAATAAGTTTTTCAGGATTTGCACTTTGCTCCTCGGTTGTAGACGGGATGCTACCATTAAGCTGCCCTTGTATGCTTTGATAGCGCAAATTACCAAGAGTTTTAAATGTTTCAACAGCTGTTTTGTATTCTTCAAAAGTGCAAAAAGCTGTCTGATCGTTTTGAACATAATCAGAAATAAGCGCATCCAGCTGTTCAATCTTTGCTTCCCATTTTCCGTCTGCAAAATAGTTAGTCATTAATTCCTGCAGATAAGTATGATATTTTTCCCGATACTCCGGATTAGTAAGCAACTGGTTGATCAAAGGGCGCGAACTCATTTCCACACCACTTACAGGGGTGTCTATTGGGAAATTAATTACAGAAGAAGCATTTCCACTTTGGAATCCTCCCCATGCCAGGTTATAGTCCCACGGCAAAACTGTAACCTTACCATTGTTTTCATAAAGGTAATAATTTTGTGCCATACTGGATGAATAACTGTCAAGATTGACCACGGTGGTATGAGCTGCAAGATACCTTAGGATTTTGTCTACCTCAAAATAAGTCTCCAAATCTTTCCCTTCAGACAATGCCTTTAATGCCTTAATTACACGCTTAAAATCATTTTCGGTACCTTTACCTACAACATTGCTAAAGATTGCGCTGTATGAGGAAACATCATCCGTTGCATATTCCAGACTGCCGCCATTGCTTCCTCTGCGGCCCATAGGACCTCTATTCAAAGGCCTAACACCATTTGGTCGTTCCATCAATCTGTTCTCGTTTTGCACATGAGCTTCTGTGGTAGCAGAAGAAGTTGTCTTGGCTCCCAGGTTTAGCTGTGGCTGCCCACCTTGATCGTCTCCGCCCATCTCCATGCTTTTTACATTGTACATCATGCCAATGGTTGTACCGAAAGTTCTTTCTTCATAGCTGTCACCATAAGTTTCTACAGCAAGATATAAGCCCCAGGCGTTGCCATTCACTTTAATATCCGCAAACCCAAAGTATGGTGCAGCTACACCTATTTCTTTCATTAAATCATAAGAGACGTATTCTTTCATGTAAGTATTGTCGCCAATCATATTATTGATTACAAGACTATCTAATCCAAAACAGGTCTGACCTTTGATGTATTCATCAAATTGGATACGAAAACTATACCTGTCACTGTCGGAACCAGCTACCTGAGTTAAACTGGAATTTCCTTTGGGACGAATACCTACATTTTCAAATTTTGATCCATTCACAACCACATCGACCATAATATATTGTTCGCTCATGGCATTGACCAGCATTTCCTGCCAATCATCTTCTTCTGCAATAATCTCTATCGAAATAATATCTGATCCAAAAATTTTAGTTGCGTATTCCGGCTCGGTTTTTATACCGCCGTTTTTATTATACATATTTCCTATTGCCACTAGTAAAATACTTGTAATCAAGGCGAAAACCACGGCTATCGCAACAATTATATTGATTTTTCTACTTTGTATCATGCTTTCACCTCGAATCTTAATCTGCTTAAGCGGTATAATCACCATTGTAACTTACAAGACAAGCATTGATCACACCATTGATATTTAGTAATTCATTAAGAAGCTTTGCAGACATATCCAAAAGTCTTACTTCAATCGTAAGTTCGATACCGTTTTTATTCACTGTTTTTGCTTTTACTAAGCTCTTTTTAGTTTTTTCTTTTATCAATATCATTGCCGCATTTTCAGCTTCATCACTGACAAGATTAAGTACTACAATATATGGAGTATCGGTGCTTTTCTTGTTCACAAATACCATAAGAATGATACCAATGAAAACGGATCCAATCACTGCCATAGGAATCAACCCTGCACCTACAACAATTCCTGCTGAAATTGCCCAGAACAAAAACGCAATATCCAAAGGTTCTTTAACAGCAGTTCTGAAACGAACAATGGACAGCGCACCTACCATACCCAGGGACAATACAATATTGGACGTTACTGCAAGAATGATCAGAGTTGTAATCAAAGTCATAGCCATAATGGAAACGCCAAAGGATGAAGAATACATTACACCGGCAAATGTCTTTTTATACACATAGAAAATAAATAATCCAATTGCAAAACTTATTAACATTGCAATGACTACATCTGAAACTGAAAATTCTACTGCCTTTTCTAAGAAACTGGACTTAAAAATATCATTAAATGTCATCTTACATACCTCCCAATTATACAATTCTTGTTACTGCATATTTAGAAAATGAAGTACTTCTCCTGTTGGAAAGAGATACTGCACCACGAATAATTTCTGGTAAATAGTCATCATATTTCACTTCGAGAATATAAACTCCCGGAATTGGTATGGGAACAGGTTCAGGCTTTAAGAAGTCTTTTACATTGTTGCTTGTACGAATGTCATAATCCAAGGTAACCCGTACATTCCCCATAGGGTAAACAAAAGCCTCCCGTTGATAATCTACGATATTTTTGGGGCGCAGCTGCTGATAATGCATTTTGGCATATAACTCCATACACAAAGGGCTACCATTTTCTTTCAGAACAACGAAATCACCGTCCAGCAAGCGTTCGCACTCCTCAGCCGTTATAAGCGCACTCTCCTTAAAACAAATACCACTTATTTTACTCTTTTTTTCAAGCCGGATAAAGGATGTGTCATCGTTATAAAGCCGTATGCGAAACTTTTCTCGCTCGTTAACCCCATCAATTTTTTCCTTCAACGCTTGATCATTGTAGTTGTCAAAGTAGAGGCTTTTTACCCGATAGCCTTTTTCCCCTTCCGAGTTTTGATCGAGACTTGCCACATATGGAAGTCTTGATCTAAGCTCTAATATGTCAGCATAGTTTATATAATGCTTAAGCTCATGTCTGCCTCTGGGTTTTTTCATCTTTTTGTCACTCCTTTTCTTTTGAATGACCTTATTCTATATCAGTAAACTGAAGTGTATTTGTTGATTATCTGAACTTTATCTGAATTATTATATCTAAATAATATAATATATTTATACCAGCAAGATTCTAGAAATTAAACGAAATCTTTTACAAAAATAAACCTTTGATATACTTTCCATAAGTATGTCAAAGGTTCTGAAAGCAACATTTTCTGTAATGCCCTCTAAGATTATTATTAAGGCTCAAATTCATTATCAATATCGATTAAATGTAACGCAATGTTAATGGCTTTGAAAGTTAATACATTAATCCACCATGAAAATAACACTCATATACTTTTTCGTTCATCCAATATATTTCCTCATATCCCTGAAACCACGAAAAATCTCCGGATACTTTTGATTTGTAAACATATTCACCCGATTGATAATATTCAGGGCCTCTATAGGGCATTTGATGATCAGCCTTTCTAAGTGCTTCTTTATGGAAATTTCCACTAAACTTCTCACCGAGCACTCTGCCAATATAATTCATCGCATATACCGATTTGCCATTTTTCCAAATCGCTTCTTGTCCAGCAAACTGTTCCGCTCCAACATATGTGTCATGGTATACAAAAGGATCTCGAGCATATCTGAAATCATGAGAATCCAGTCTTGTAGAGTCCGTTTCATTCATAAATGCAGCATATGTATTCATGTTTGCTTCAAGTCTGAAATCAATTATTTCATCGATGTCGTTAAATTCTGTGGAAATGGGTTTTACTGAACACTCCTGATCTTTTACAAGATAATCAACTGTCACATTCATCAAGTTACTGATTTGAATCAAATTCATGATATCCGGATAGACATGACCAGCTTCCCATTTTGCCACTGCCTGCCTAGATACATTGAGTCTCTGGGCAAGTTCTTCTTGTGTATAGCCTTTATTTTTCCTTAACAATTGTAGTTTTTCAGAAAAAATCATATTGTATCACCTCACCTATATAGTAACTCATCAAATAATTTTTGGAAATAAATCGGTGATTGCAATTACTCTACTTAAGTTATACAATTTATCATAAATTCTCTATAATACTTACTTCTTTATTTCTCAATCTAAATGCCTGATTGATATTCATCTAATCAAAAGGCTTTAGGTATATACTTGCATGCCCTCAAAGCCAATTTCGTTATCCATAAAAAATTTAATTTTTGATATGAATTATTACAAAAAAATATTTTCCGTCATTGAAATTTAAAGCATCTAATGGTATGATGAATGAGTTATGAAACGATTATATAAAAATGAATTAGTTAACCAATCCCTTAATATAAACTCTTTCAAATCTCAAGACGGTAGAATGGAGCTTTCGCATGAAATATATGATGCAATTTGGAATTATACTGGTCTTTACTTTTCTCGGGGAAGTATTAAAATACCTGATTCCCCTGCCGGTACCTGCCAGTATCTATGGACTTGTACTCATGCTCGCTGCCTTAAAATTTAAGATCATTTCACTGGACTCTGTTCGGGAAACTGGCAGCTTTCTTATTCATATCATGCCAATGCTGTTCATTCCAGCAGCGGTTGGACTGCTTACCTCATGGAATGAATTAAGCGCCTTTTTCTTTCCTGTTGTCGTCATTACAGTCGTTTCTACAATTATGGTAATGGGTGTTGTTGGACGAGTAACACAGTTTGTAATTCATAAAAATAATAGGTGAGAACATGAAAGAATTGTTATATAACTCAACATATTTTGGTGTCCTGATTAGTATTGCTTGTTATGAACTTGGTGTTGTATTAAAAAAGAAGTTTAAATTTGCCTTATTTAATCCTCTGCTCATTTCTGTTGGAGCAGTGATGCTCCTTCTTTTCCTTCTAAATGTTGATTATGAAAGCTATTACGCAGGAGCAAAGTATTTAAGCTATCTTCTTACCCCTGCAACGGTATGTCTGGCCATACCCTTGTATGAACAACTGGAGTTGCTGAAAAAGAACCTAAAAGCCATTATGGTGGGTATTCTATCCGGTGTCATCACCAGCCTTTCTTGCGTACTCTTTTTATCTCTTCTTTTTGGCCTTGACCATAAAGAATATGTAACATTGCTCCCCAAATCCGTTACAACTGCCATCGGTATGGGGATCTCAGAAGAATTAGGCGGAATGGTAACCATCACCGTTGCAGTTATTATCATAACCGGTATCTTAGGAAATGTCATCGCCGAAACAGTATTTAAAATTTTTCGTATAAAAGACTCCATTGCAAAAGGAATCGCCATAGGTACAGCTAAAGCAATGGAGCTGGGAGAAATCGAAGGTGCAATGAGTAGTCTCTCCATAGCAGTAACCGGATTAATCACCGTTATAGGTGCTTCTATTTTTGCAAATTTCCTTTAATGATAAGGATCTGATTTATTATTTACTTGATCTTTTATAGCATTTCAATCATAAATTACTTCCTATGTTACATGAAGAGAACCCCTACGATTCAATTCAACTAGCCGTAGGGGTTCTCTTTACTTATATACCTTATTGGGTTAAAAACATTTTACCTCTTATAAAAACTACTTCCAAAGTACCTTGACTACTACTTTTTCTACTTCGCAAATGCCAGATGACTCAAGCTTTACCATATGGGCATCATGGGGAAATGCAATCAATACGTCTCCTGGCTCCATAAAGATCAATTGATCGATGGGTCCTTCACAGTCAATACCATCTTTTATTGTATCTTTAGATTTAATTGTCATGCAACTCATATCGCTGATAGCAATGCGTTCTTTCCCTGATATCAACAAATGAATATCTAAATATTTCTCATGAGCTTCAAAAGCCCCCTCCTCTATCGGTATTGTTTGATAATTAAAACGGTTGATAAATACCTTATCGCCATCTACTTCATTGCGTCCCAATGAAAGAGTCTTTAAATCCGTTTCCAATAAGAAATCAATAGCCTTATCCAAATTTGGATGAATGCCTCGATAAGTCTCGATATATTTCATCTTTGAATAAATCATTTTTTCTCCTTTCTCTGCCTTAAGCAGAAACCACTATTTCAAAAATGTTTGAATGATTTTCCCTTCTTTTAGGGTACTTATAATAGGTTTTGCCATATTATGATTTTTTATGGGGTAATCCACTCTATAATGGGATCCCCTGCTTTCTTTTCGTAAAAGAATCCCTTGAAGCATAGCCTCCGATAAAGTAATGGCTGCTTCCAGTTCCCGTGTTTTCACATAATGTTTCCCGGTTATTTCATTTTGCTGTAATGCAAAACGACTTTTCTCTGCTTTATTCTTTATTTCACTTATTTGCTCTAGAGCATGAAGAGTCAGTTTTTCTTCTCTGGCAACCATGGCAGTTTCAAAATTCAACATACGTATTTTCTCGATCAACTTATCGGCTCCAGGAACACAGGTCAATGTTCCATTTTCATTCGGTATAACAGGCTGATGCCCCTTACTATACTCAGCTGCACTGCATCCTGCAATTTTGCCAAATACCAGGGCATTAGCCGTTGACAATCCACCTATGCGGTCCGCTCCATGCATGCCACCGGTAGCTTCTCCACAGGCAAACAAGCCCTCTACCCCTGTTCTCCCATAAGCATCAATATAGATACCACCATTGGAAGCATGAGCAAAGATCCCTAAATACACTGGGTCATCCATTGTTAAGTTCTTTTCTTTTTTAAGCCATTCAAAATATATTTTAACAAACTCCGGCTGGTTTTCCTTCAACTCTTCCTTATAGGATAGTCGGACATTTGATTCTCCTTTAAGAAATTCCCTATATAAACGAATATCCACCCCTTCACATCCTAAACGACAGGTAAAAGGTCCATGGGTAGAACGAATCTCCAACCGTTCATCCAGTTTCTCTTTACTCCAATCTTCAAAAATAGATTTTCCAGTCACAGCATGATGAAATTCACTGTAGCGAAACACTTTTTCATTGAATATGGTTTTAGGTGCCGGATCAATAAAACCCGGCATGATCTGCATAAATTCCAGATTCATTAAAGAGGCTCCGGCCTTAAAAGCAAGATATTGGCCCATACCTTTTACATCAGAGGTATTAAGCCGATACTTAAATAATCCTCCTAACCCTCCGCTGGCTATAATAACGCTGGTGCGACCTATGGTTAAAAGGGTATCTGCTTCCTTCTGCCTTTGGATGGCAGTGACTCCAGATACCCTTCCATCATTAATAATAATATCCGTTACAGTGGTTTGAGTAAATTCTTTGACGCCTAATCGATTTAATTCCTGCTGTAGGATTCTTCGGGCACTTTCTTTAACAATCCCGTGCCAGTTCCTCTTCTTATGGTCAAAACATGGAATAAATTCTTTTTCATTTTTTTGAACAGCTTCTTTTAAAGGAATACCCAAAGCTTTTAAATCATAAATGGCATCATCAATCCCTTGAACTAAAACGGATGCTAACTTGGGATCTGCCATCCCCTCTCCCACCTGTAAAACAGTGTCTAACAAATTCTTTTCATCTTCTTTATTCTCAGGACCAATTAAGCCCAATCCCCATGTTCCAGGGTAAAAGCTGGAACCAGACCCTATGATACTGCTGCTAAGGATCATTACTTTGGCACCTTTTTTTGTTGCCCATATGGCAGCAGTAATACCTGCCAGTCCGGCCCCCATTACAACCACATCAGTCTTAAATGTCTTTTTTGGTAACATTTTTTATAATCTCCTCGGCAAAATGACAAGCAACATAATGCTCTTTACCATCAATCTCATAACGTTTAAGTTCTGGAACCTTTGTCTTGCAAATTTCCTGACATTGCGAACAGCGTCCATGAAAATGACAGCCACTTGGTGGATTCATAGGAGAGGGAACATCCCCTTTTAATACAATCCTTTCCCTTTTCTGTTTTCTGTCTGCCACAGGAATTGCGGATAAAAGAGCCTGAGTATAGGGATGAATGGTATGCTTATAGAGTTCATCCGCATCGGATAATTCTACAATACGTCCCAAATACATAACAGCTATTCGGTCACTGATATACTCTACCACACTTAAGTCATGGGTAATAAAGATATAGGTCAGGTTTCTTTCTTCTTTTAATTTCTTTAACAAGTTTAACACCTGTGCCTGAATGGATACGTCCAATGCACTTACAGCTTCATCGCAAATCACTAATTCGGGATTTACACAAAGGGCTCTGGCAATCCCTATTCTTTGGCGCTGTCCGCCGGAAAATTCATGAGGATATTGATCTATTCTCTTATGGGGAACCGGAATACCCATATCCTTTAATAATTGCAATATAGAGTGTCTCGCATCTTTCTTTGATATTTTCTCGTGAGCCTGCATCATTTCAGTAATTTGCCATCCAATGGTGTATACAGGATTAAGTGCAGTCATTGGATCCTGAAAAATCATGGCAATATCTTTTCCACGAAGTTCTCTCATTTCTTTGCTGTTTCGATCCAGCTTATGAATAGGAATATCCCCTCGTTCATCGCCACTGTGATAAATAATTTCTCCTTCTTCAATTCGGGAAAGTTTTGGAAGTAGTTGCATGATTGATGTTGCAGTTACACTCTTACCGCAACCAGATTCACCAACGATACATAAGGTTTTCCCACTTTTGATATCCATGGATACGCCATTAAGTGCTTTATTGCATCTCTCATTTGTATAAAAATAAGTTTTTAAATTTCTAACGGAAATTACAACATTATCACTCATTTTCTGTCCTCCTAACCTTGCATCGTTGGATCTGTAGTATCCCTGATACCATCGCCAATAAAGTTAATGCTCATAACAAAAAGGGAAACCACAATACCTGTAGGTAGCCACATCCACCAGTTGTTCTGCAGCGTATAAATATCCTGTGCCGCATTTAAAATATTTCCCCATGTGGGAACTTCCAGCGGAACCCCTAAGCCAAGAAAGCTTAACGCAGCCTCTTCAAGAATGAACATAGCGGTACTTAATGTTAAATTTACAATAATAGGACCAAGCGCATTAGGAAGAATATGTTTGTAACATATAATAAATGGATTAAGCCCAAATACTTTTAAAGACTGAACATATTCCTCTTCACGAATGGATAATACCTTTGATCGCGCCATACGGAAACTGGAACCCCAACCGCATATAATAAAAATAATTACGATATTTTTTGCACTTTGCCCCAAAATAGACACCAGCATCAACACCAGGATTAATTGGGGAATAGACATAAAGATTTCTGAAATACGAACCATGAGGCTGTCAAAGAATCCACCACGGTATGCACTATAACACCCCAATAATACACCTATTGCAGCACATCCCAAAGCACTGCCAAAACCAATCGCAATGGACATTCTTCCACCATATAAGACTCTGGAAAAAATATCTCTTCCAATTTTATCTGTTCCAAATAAATGCTCCATCGATGGTGCTTTTAAAATCGCCTTCATGTCTACCATCTTTGGTGAATAATCTGTCAAAAGAGGTGCAAAGATACATGCCAATACAATAATAAGGAAAATAACGCCGCCAAATACAGCTAAACGATTGTTTAGTAGTTTACGGAGTGTACGATTCCCCTGCTTTTTATTTCTTAATTGCCCAGATTCCTCCATCTGGCGTATTTTATCAAACTTGCGATGTAATCGCTCATTTTTTGACATTGAAAACATTATTCCTTTCCTCCTCAACCGTTCAACTTAACACGTGGATCAAGTGCCGCAGTAAGAATATCTACCAAAGTACTTGCAAACAGTGTCATGAATACAAACAGTAATGCCAGCATCATAACCAGATTATAATTCTGAGAACGCACTGCTGAATTAAATGCACTGCCAATTCCAGGCCACTGGAATACTGTCTCAATTACAACTGAACCGGCAATAAGGGATGGAAGACGAAATCCAATCAAAACAATAACCGGAGTTAGTGATACTCTAAACCCGTGAATAAGGTTAACACGCCATTCAGGAAGTCCCTTACTTCTGGCAGTTTTTATATAATCCTTATTCATTGTATCCAACATACTGCTTCTGGCATAACGCATCACACCTGCTGTCATCGATATTCCAAGTACAGATGCAGGTAGAATCAAATATTTAATACGGTCAATAAAATGAACCACCGACGGGTCCGTCCTGCCTCCAACCGGAAGCCATTGAAGTTTCAATGCAAAAATTAAAATCGCACATACCCCAAAGAAAAACTGTGGAATGGAAACGCCGATCATTCCAGCTACTGTAAGCACATTGTCACTGATACTTCCTTTTTTAATTGCACCCAAAACCCCTAAGAAACTTCCTAAAACTGTAGAAATCAGTAGAGCCCCTACAGCCAGCTCAAGGGTTGCCGGAAGACGTTCTGCCATAATCTTAATAACTGGAACACCACTGGAAGAACTATATCCGAAATCTCCCTGAAGAATACGTCCCAGCCATTTAAAATAACGAACAATAAAAGGTGCATCCAAACCATATTGCATGCGTAACGCAGCAATCTGTTCTTCACTAAGTCTCGCCAAGGCTTCAGGATCCATCAAATAAGAAATAGGATCTCCCGGTGTCATATCCAAAAGCCAGTAGATTATAAATGTAATGATCAATAACATTGGGATCATACCCAGTATTTTTTTAATAGTATACTTAATCATCTTTTCACCTCTATTGAACCTAATATAAACGCCGGAAAACTCAAGCTATGAGCACTATATTTGCGTGTTTTCTGAGTTTTCCGGCGTAAGATATATTCTTTGTACAGCAAATCAAACTACATTATTTTAATTTCCAATTTTGAATATTCCATTTGTAGTTGAACTGTGGATTACCAATCGCATCTAAGCCTGATTCTATTTTATCGCTAACAATCAGGAAGATTGGTTGATAATACAATGGTAATGCAAACAAGGTTTCATTTTCATATTTTTGTAACTTGAAGAATGCCTGCTTTTGTGCCTCAGCATCAACGGATGAGTTTGTTGCTGCAATCAACGCATCCAGTGTCGGATCACTTGGTGTATGGGAGTTAATCGAATATCCTGTTGCATATCTGTCATAGTATTCATGTAAGGACAAAGCCGCATTTGCAGCATAACACATATCCCAATCAACTGCGCTAGGTCCATTAACCGGATCTTCAGGTGCTTTCCATAAAATTGTCGCGAGATCTCCTTCAACTAAACGAGCGTTCATCTTAATACCTACTTCAGCCAGATACTGCTGAATAATTGCCATTAAGTCTTGAGTGGCCTGATCTGTGTAGTAATAAACAACATCCAGTTCTGTATTAGGATTCCAATTTGCTTCTTTTAAAAGTTGTTTTGCTTTTTCAGGATCATACTTATAATCATTCAATCCATCCACTTTGTCGGCACCATCTGGAGTTAAGCTGTTTGCCGGCAGAGCCGCGCCATCAAAAACACCCTGGAGGATGCTGTCCATATCAAGGGCGTAGGCAATTGCCTGACGTACTCTCTGATCTGCCAGCGGTGAAGCTGATCCATCTTTTTTATTGAATTTATTCATGTAGAAAAGACGTGTATAACGTACATTAACGGTTTCAATATTAATTCCCTGAGCACCTTCTAAAGCTCTGACATCAGCAATGTTTTTAGTGTAAGCATAATCTAATTTTCCTGCTTTAGCATTGGTTACAAGGTTAGGATCGCTGTCCCCTGCACTTGGATTCAGATGAATTGAAAACTCAGCTTTTCCACCATAGTAATTTTCAAAAGGCTTTAAGATTGTATAGTTATTCATTTGAACTTCATCAATCATAAATGGACCAGAACCAACTGGACTTTGGAAGAAACTTGCCTGCTGTAAAGTGATCGGATCTGTATCTTTTAAATATTTTTGTGGAAGTGGTGCAAACTGTGTAAAAGTAAGCAATGCATCCGGAGCTACTGTTGCGAAAGTAAGGGTAATTTTATTTCCATCCACAGCAATTCCGCTAATGTGTTCTGCACTTCCGTCAAGATAAGCTTTTGCTCCTTCAATTGCTTCAAAAGTAGAACGAAATACAGAATTTAATACCGTTGTCTTTAATGCATATTCAATATTCCATTGAATTTCTTCCGCAGTAATTGGTTCACCATCATGCCATGTGATCCCATCTCTTAAAACAAAAGTTAATGTCTTTCCGTCTTCACTCATTTCATAGGACTGTGCTAAATCCCCTTCTCCGCTGATCGGTGTAAGATTTTCATCCGCAAATATCAATCGACTGTAGAGGACCTTATTATACATATAAGTTCCAGGATTTAACCAAGGCGTTTCAAAAAATTCTGTAGGACCACCGTTGCTGTAAAGAACATTCGGATCTGAAGCATTCCCAGTATCTGCAACTTCCGCTGCAGGTGTTTCAGTGTTACTGGTTTCTGACTTAGAATTTCCTGAACCACAGGCAGTTACAGATACAGCCAAAGCTAGTGCCAACCCCATTGATAGGATCTTTTTAAATTTCATACGCATATCCTCCCGTTGTTTAATGCGACAACATCGTGAATTACTTTTGTTACTCAGCTGTGCATTTATGATTATGACTCTATTATAATAAAGAAAATTATTTTTATTAATTTCTTATTAAAAAATTATTTTTTCTTTTACTTTTTTCGACATTCTTCCGTAATATTTCTCTATTATAACAGATATGTTGGTAATAATATTTAAAATATTTTTGGATATCCTTAATTATTTTTACTATTGTTAATATCTAGCTTTATTGATGCACAACTTCATAAAAAGAGCAGCAGCCCCATACATTCCTGCTTTGTTTCCCAGCGTTGTCTTATGAATGACTACATGCCTATAACTTTCCATGATATTGTCCATTACATTTTCTTTTACTTTTTCTAAAATATACTCCTGCTCCATAACACCTCCCCCAAGAATAACACAAGAAGGATTCATAATATGGATGAGTGAGACTAGCCCAAAGGCAATTTCCTTGATCCACTCATCAACTGCCTCTCTAACCTCTTTTCTGTCAAGAGCAGCAAATATTTTTCTGCCATTACAAAGGGATGAATCAACCCCCATTACCTTCCGAACCAAAGCAGTAGTGGAGGCATATTTTTCATAACACCCACTGTACATATCTTCTGCAGCATTTCTGTCCTCAGGATGGATAATCATTACCCCCATTTCACCTGCTGAAAATGTGCTTCCTCTATAAATTTCATTGTTTATTACTATAGCTCCGCCCACACCGGTTCCATAAGTAAGACAGAGAAAATCCTGGTACCCCTTTCCGGCACCGCAGTATGCTTCACCAATTGCTGCTGCATTCACGTCATTTTCTACCACTACTGGTACATGAAATTCACTTTCCAATATATCTCTAATCTTCATCCCTGTATAACCTGGAATGTTTTTATTGGCATAGCGAATCATTCCTTTTTCAAAATCTACTTGTCCTGCTGTACTAATACCTATTCCATCAAATTCTCCATAACTTCTTATAATCTCCTTAGCACTATACATTACAAATTCGCCGCCCTTGGATGCATTCGTATCCGTTTCTTTTAATTCAGTAAGAAAACCGTTATGGAATATCCCGGATTTTATTGATGTTCCTCCGATATCCAGCACGACAATTTTCATACCTTCAGGCTGTGTTTTGCTTTGCATACATCCACCTCTATCCCTTAGATTTTTCCCGTTGATCCTGCAATAACCTAAAGAAGCAAATTTAGTTTACTCCATCACAGTTTCTTTCCAATACTTGTACATACAAAAAAGCTACCGTATATATTGGATCTCCCAATTCTATACGGTAGCCTTCTATCCTTTTTTGCACTTAACATTCGTTGCTGTAATGTTTTGTGCAAGACTTCCGGAATATTGGGATACTGTTAAATCAGTACCTAAAAACTCAGAAGCTGTCATCAATTGATTGTCATGCTTGGAACTTATTTTACATAATATTTCTCTATAGCTTTTACAAAATGTTTGGTTATATCCATTGGTCTGGTAATTGCGGTTCCAATTACTGCTGCATATGCTCCGGCAAGTAAAACTTTTTCCAAATCCTCTGGATACCATATACCGCCCTCTGCGATGACAGGTTTATCACATTCCTCTGCAAGCCTTTTAATTAAAGTCACATCCGGAAGCTCTCTTCCCATGGTGTATTCCGTATAGCCACTTAAGGTTGTTCCTATAAAGTCAAACCCTAGTTCAGCTGCATGCATACCTTCATCAAAATCTGAGCAATCTGCCATGAATAATTGATTCGGATATTTCTTCTTTACTTCATTAAAAAACTCATCTAATGTTAATCCGTCCGGTCTTGGTCTTCTGGTTGCATCTATTGCAATAATTTCACATCCACAGGCAACCAAAGGATCCACTTCCTTCATGGTAGGTGTGATGAACACATCATATCCATCATATACCTGCTTTATAATTCCTATAACAGGAAGATTGACATTTTTCTTGATTTCAATAATATCTTCCACTGTATTTGCTCTGATTCCAGCAGCTCCTCCAAGCATCGCCGCATATGCCATTCGTCCCATAATATAGGAACTGTATAAAGGCTCATGCTTTAAAGCCTGACACGAAACAATCAATTTACCCCTTATTTGATCCATTATCTCTTGATTAGTCACTGTATTTTCTCCTCTTCTCTCCGATGATTAGCCCATAATCAAAAATCAATTCTGAGTCTGGCCGACAAATAAATGGGACATCTACTTAGCAATACTTAGCAATAGCTTCATCAATCATAACTTTGCATTTATTCACCTGGGGGGCATCTTCAGGTACTAAAGCTGCCAAAGGTTTTCTTACACTGCCTATATCCAGGCCTTCTCGAAGCTTGATAATTTCTTTCATAACAGCGTATAAATTGCCTTTACATTCACACATTGCATAAATGATTTTATCCACATCGTTTTGAATGTTTCTTGCTGTTGTATAATCTCCGGCTTTACATAAATCAAACATTTTGATATAGAGTTCGGGCATAACCCCATAGGTTCCCCCAATACCTCCATCGGCACCCATAGCAAGTCCGCTAATCAGTTATTCATCCGGTCCGTTAAATACAACATGATCCTCCCCGCCCGCCATCTTAAATATCTGAATATCCTGCACAGGCATGGAGCTATTCTTTACTCCAACGACTCTTGGATTCTTAAGCATTTCTTTAAATAAAGGCAATGTAAGCGCTACGCCTGCCAACTGTGGAATATTGTAAATAATAAAATCTGTATTTGGAGCAGCGGCTGAAATGTCATTCCAATACTGCGCAATCGCATGGTCAGGTAAGCGGAAATAGATAGGCGGAATTGAGGCAATGGCATCAACACCTAAGCTTTCTGCATGAGCAGCAAGTTCACAGCTGTCAGCTGTATTGTTACATGCCACATGGGCAATCACAGTCATCTTTCCCTTAGCTACCTCCATCACAGCTTCTAAAATCTCTTTTCTTTCCTGTACTCCCTGGTAAATACATTCTCCTGAAGAACCACCAACATACACGCCTTTTACACCCTTTTTAAGCAGGTGAAGAGCCAGCGCTTTTGTACGTTCTCTACTTACTTTTCCATTTTCATCATAGCACGCATAAAACGCAGGAATAATTCCCTGATACTTTGCAAGATCTCTCATTCTTCATTACCTACCCTTCTCCGCCCAAGCGAATTTACTTTCACTAAACAGTATTTCTAATTTTATATTCCCCTGCATGATTGACAAACAGAGTAATATCTTAATTATAATTATAGTAAAAATATATTTTCTAGTCAATATATTAAAAAGAAATTTTTTTCATATTTTTATAGCTTATTTAACCAATGTCCTACCAGCTCTGTCCACATGCTGCAATGGGCATTCTCAAATTCTATTTTTCCTTCGGAAGTTTCAGATGTAGCCAGAGAAAGTCCATGGGGTCCATCGGGAAAAATATGCAACTCTACATTTAAACCATACTCCCGCATTGCTTTCGCCAGTAAAAGACTATTCTCGACAGGAACATCCTGATCCGTACAAGTCTGCCATATAAATGCCTTTGGCGTATGGCTTCCCACCTGATTCTCTAAAGATACCAATTTTTTATCCTCAACTTTTGCTCCACCCCGATACTGAAATAATCTCTCTACAAATTTATTATGAGCATATTCCCCAGAGGTAATCACCGGATACCCCAAAATCATGCCATTCGGTCTGATGATTTCTTTACTACTTACACCTATTGCTCCCCATACAAATTCTCGATTCCAAAATACTCCTAAACTGCAGGCTAAATGTCCTCCTGCTGAAAAGCCGCATACCACAATCTTATCAGGATCTATTCCCCAATCATCGGCTCTTTCTCTTACGATCGCAACCGCTTTGGCAAGTTCCAGAAGAGAAACAGGAAAACCATTGGGAAGTACACTGTATTTTAATACGAAGGCTTTGTATCCCATAGCCACAAACTGCCTGGCCACTGGTTCTCCTTCTTTTGATACAACCTGCCAATAACCACCTCCCGGGCATACAATTACAGCTCCCTGTTTTTTTCCCCGGACTTTTGAGTCACCACCATAAGCAATCAATTCTGCTTCTCCAGTCATCTGCCCTTGCACATTGATTTTAATTTTTTCTTCCATAATCATGGCCCCTTCTGATTTTTTCTTTTTCTATCATATCACGCGTGAAACTTATTTTCAATTACAGCTATATTTTCGAAAGAAATTTTTACTTTCTGTTGCATTTCTACGTTTGGAATGCTATGATTACAACAGATCGGTAACTACATATACTATATATGATATATAAACCAAGATAGGAGAGATATGCGATGAAAAAACATATTGTATGTTTTGGGGATTCCAACACTTACGGTTACCGGGCAAGTGATAACGGCCGCTTCAGTGAAGATGAACGCTGGACATGCCTGTTAAGCAAGAAACTGGGTCCGGACTATCTTATCCTCGAAGAAGGTCTGCCTGGACGCACCACATGCTTTGAAGATCCTATTCATGAAGGATTATCAGGATTGTCCTATATCTACCCTTGTCTGATGAGCCATGCCCCAGTGGATTTACTAATCATTATGCTCGGTACCAATGACACGAAAGAACGTTTCGGGGTATCCGCTGCCTGCATAGCCCTTGGTTTAAAACGTCTGATTGCAAAAGCCATCGCAACTACGGACTGTTGGGCTAATAAAAAACCGAATATCCTGGTAGTCACTCCTAAAAGTATCGAAAAAGAATATGAAAATACTGCAGTATACGCTACTATGGGAAAAGGATGTGCAGAAAAATCAGATCAACTGAGGGAAGAATATCCAAAAATTGCAGAAATGATGGGTGTTCATTATTTTGACGCCAATACAGTAGTAAAGCAATACAACAAAATTGATTACATGCATCTGGATGAAGAAGGGCATGAAGCCTTGGCTACAGCCCTCGCTCAACTCATACCTACTATAATTTAATCTCATAAAAATGCTCGATAGCAAAAAGCGAGCAGGTTAAAAACAATATAACCTGCTCGCTTTTCATTTGCTTTTCATTATTCCTAATTCATTAATACAAACACATTCAGATTAACACAGTTTTTCCAGGACGGATGCACTGGTCTTTTCATTATTTGCACTGCAATGCTCAAAATAACGTCTGTAATACTCTGTATATAGAAGGTCAATTAAAAACAACTGGCTGATTTCTGCTGAAGTAGATCCCCCCTGAAGTGGTCCCTCATTGGCTCCTGAAAGAAGAGTAAGATCCGCATAAGAACTGAGGGGGGATTTAATAAACCTGGTAATGCAAATGGTTTTTGCACCTGCTTTTTTCGCAAGTTGTGCAACATGAATGGTATCCTTCGTTGCACCAGAATAAGAAAACAATACAGCCACATCATCACTGGTCATTGTAGCTGCCATCATGGATTGCATATGGCTGTCCTGAATGCAAAACACTTTATTCTCTATACGTAAGAACTTATTCATAGCTTTCATAGCCGTCAGCATACTTGCCCCTACACCAAAAAAGTAAATCATTCTGGCTTCATGAAGCATATTAATCGCCTTGTCGACGTCTTCTTCCTTAATTAAGGAATATGTCTCTGTCAACGCATTAATATTTGTATTCAATACTTTTTTTGCCACTTCTGCAAAAGAATCATTGATCGAAATATTATTTCCTGTATATGTGTTCATTTCCTCCTGGCCATCATTAAGACTTAAAGAAAGCACCATTTTAAATTCTTGATAACCCTTTAAATCCATTGTCTTACAAAACCTGAACACAGTGGTATCTCCAACCTCACATGCCTCTGCTAAATCCGTAATAGACATAAAAAGCACTTCTTTCGGATTTGTCAGAATGAAATCTGCCACCTTTTTTTCCGCCTTAGTAAATTGATTATAAGAAGATTTGATATTAGTTATAAAGTCTCTTTTCATAAAGTCCCCCTCATTCGTTCACAATATTGTATAGCACGTTTCGTTAGCAATTTCTTTCTAATAATATAACATTATTGAAAAAATTTTTCAATAAAAGAAGAAAAAATCCACTTATTCCTAGCATGGTAAATACTTCTATTGGCTCTACTAGATTACAAAATATGAATTAAAAATACAGTCATCATTGATGATATTTTTACATCAATCCCATACAAGATGATTCGCAATATTTAAAATCAGTTGCTGCCTATAGCCTGGAAGCTGCCTAACATAATTTTTCAAATGTAGTTGCACGGTCTGTTCCGCTTCCGATAAATCTACAGCTTGAATATCTGATTCAAAAGGATGTCTTTTAATCATTGCTGCGATCTCCGTATCGCCAAGAGTATCAAACAAAGAGATGAATTCTTTTTCCTCTAACAGAACATCTAATAATAAATCTTCAAGATCATCAAAAGATTTTACTTTTTGCTTTATGAGCTTGAGTTTATCAAATGAATATCGGCAAGCAAGCAGTTCATCTACTAACTCTCTGTAAGCTTTATCATACATTTTTACACCGGATTCAAATTGAATTTTAGGTTCTAAATTAGAATTCACCGGAATAATGAATACTTTATCCAAAGTATTTAATTCTAAGGCATTTTTTATATTAGATTTAATTCGGAGCAAACTTCGTTCGATATATTTTTGGAGTGAGGAACTTGTAATATTCAACACTTCATATATATCTTCAATTTTCTGATGTATATTTAACATGAGGATGTGATGTTCTGTTTTCATCAATTTTTCATTTAAACTTCGTAAATCTTCCTGCATAATACTAAGCTGCCTTATATTGCGGTCTGCAAGAGCGCATACTAAAGATGCGGTTAGTACTTGTTCAAAAATATTTATCAATAAATCCTTATACCCTTTGTCATATCCATAAAGTAGATAATGAATATGCTCTGCATCAAAATTCTTACAAAATTCATTTTCTAAGTATAACTGCTCAAGATATTTTTGAATAAATTCAACTCCGCCTAAATCATCAACAGGATTACAAAGCTGATAATCAATAGAAGCAGGACAATCATAAGCTCCATAGTCTAAGTTGTATGCCTTAAAAAAAATCCCGATACCGTTTTCACTTAATGTTGCATTATATGAATGATTAATTGTATCCAGTTTGCTCTTTTGAACCAAATGGTAAAGATGTTTTGCTGTCTGAAACTTCGTATGAAGTATTTTCCGGCCTCTTTCATACATCTCAAAAACATCTGCATTCTTTATCTTTAACTCGTCTGCCGCAATGTCGGGATTAGGCAGAGACTTTAAGTATAATCCTATTGTATAAAGATTTGATTTCATAATGCTTTCAGCAACCTCTACCCTTATAGAGCTGCTTTTTCCCATATTGTATTGTTCACTTTTATGAGCCAAAAGACGAATACACTGAAGCTGAATATTCTCTAAATCAGACTCATCCAAAAGTCCACAAGTATATGCCTCCTGCAAGATAGAATTAAAATAAAATTCACCACTTAATTTATTGCATTCAATGAGGTGTCGTTTCTCAATACTCCCCATTTTCATCCTCCTCTTCCCAGTCATCTTCATCTACATCGTCTGGTTCATATCCATAGCACAAATTACGCGCTAACCCATCCAGCTCTCGTCCTGATAGCAATTCCAGAGATCCTTGGCATTCGCCGTCAAAAGCATTTTTCATAAATCGGATCAATTCATCATCAGTGATTAAATCAAGAGTTTCATTTTTATAAAAATAAAACATCTCAATTAAAACATGGAGTGTTTCTACATAGTTGTATATAGAGATATAAGGAGAATCACAAAACGCCTTAATGATTTTGTCGATTACACCGCTGCCAAATTCAATACGTCCATAATTTTTCAAGGATAGACTTCTTGTTTCAATAAGCCCAAGAGCATCGATATGCGTTAAAGTTAACCCAAACTTAGAAGTATACTCATTACATTTTACAATTTCATCAACAGCTTGTTTTTGAATTAAAAATGAAAATGTACTTATAAGCTCAAATGACAACAAAACCACCTCCAACAAAATCATAAAAAACTTAAAAAATTCCCCCTTGACATTTAATCAAGAATATGATATGGTATAATTGAGTATTTTTATTTTAATTTATTAACCATATTATTATATCATCTAATTTTATTTAAAGCAAGAAATACCTTTAAAAGCCACCGATTATACATGTATAACCGGTGGCTTTCTCTTAGTCTCTCCCAAAAGTCCGCAATGATTTTTATATTAAATTAGGCTCAGAATCAATAATCTGATGAGATTAAGATATCCCACTCCAATTATTGACCTGAGCCTTCTTAGGTTACTCCAATTTCCCACCTTCAATAACAAGCTGTTCTTTATAGTCTTCTCCATAGATCTCAGCAAGGGTTGCATCATATGCCTGGTGTATAAAATTCTCTTTACCAAGAGCCTCAAGTTCTTTATTAATCCAGTCAAGGAGTTCCTTGTTCCCTTTCTTAACAGCCGGTGCAATTGTATCTTGTCCGCCTAATGAAGGTACACCAACTACAAATCCAGGATTCTTTTTTGCCCATGCGATCACTTCTGTATTGTCATTAACGATAGCATCTCCACGGCCATCCTTTAATGCTTCAAATATTTCTGTATATTGCTCAAATTTTAATTGCTCTATATCAGGATAATTTTGGGTCAAAAAAGTTTCTGCAGTGGTTCCTTTAGCCACAATTGCTTTTTTACCTTTTAACTGCTCAACTGAAGTAATCGGAGCACTTTCAGGAGATACTATTCCAAGAGAAACTTTCATATACGGATTAGCAAAATCTACTTTTTGCTTTCTTTCTTCTGTAACTGTGAAATTAGCCATGATAATATCCACTTTGTTTGATTCAAGGAATGCTACTCTGCTTGCTGCATCCACTATAACAAATTCAACTTTAGATTCATCACCTAAAAGATCCTTTGCAAATCTCCTTGCAATGTACACGTCAAAGCCCTGAAATTCTCCATTTTCATCGACATAACCAAAAGGATATTTATCACTGAAAACGCCAATTCTGATCTTCCCTCGTTCTGTAATTTCAGCAAGAGTACCTTTAATTTCTGAGTTTCTGTTTTCTGAAGTACTTTTCTCTGACGTATCAAACTCCGATGTGCTGGTTTCAGTAGTCGAACTTACATCATTGCTACAGCCAGCAAACACTCCCAGTAGCAATACTGTAATCATCAATACATGAAGAATTTTTTTAATATTTTTTGGCATAATCATCATTCCTTTCCTCTAAAATTTAATATTGAAATTTATTTAAGAAGTGCTGAGCACGTTCTGTCTTTGGATTTGTAAAAAATTCATCGGGTTTCGATATTTCACAGATTCTTCCTTTATCAATAAAAACTATTTTATCCGCCACAGCTCGGGCAAAAGACAATTCGTGAGTAACGATCAGCATTGTCATCCCTTGTTTTGCAAGTCCCAATATTACATCCAGAACTTCTCTTACCATTTCAGGATCAAGAGAAGCAGTCACTTCATCGAACAACATAATCTCAGGATTCATACACAAAGCTCTGACAATAGCAATTCGCTGTTTCTGTCCTCCTGAAAGCTGCCGAGGATAAGAATCTTTTCGATCCAGTAAGCCCACCCTGCTTAATAACTGATTGGCCTGTTCCATCACTTCATTTTTATCTCTTTTCTGAACTTTAACAGGACCTAACATGATATTTTCAATAACTGTCATGTGTGAAAACAATTCGTAATTTTGAAATACCATTCCTATACGTTGACGGACTTCCTGCCAATTCACATCTTGCCCAACAAGACTTTTATTACGATATCTTATATCTCCTCCCTGTATTTTCTCCAGTCCGTTAAGGCACCTTAAAAGAGTACTTTTTCCACAACCTGAAGGTCCCAAAATTACAACAACTTCACCTTTATTGGTGCTTAAATGAATATCTTCCAGAACTGTTATATCATCGTATTTTTTATACACTCCCTTAATTTCAAGCAATACTTCATTTGTTTCTTTATGCATGATGAGTCCCCCTATACATTCCATTTATTTTCCAAGTTTTTAGATAACTGGGAAAGAGGATAACAGATTATGAAGTACAATATAAACAGAAAACCATACACCCAAAAAGATGCTGTAGGAACTTCTGTGCGAGAATGCTCTATAATTTGCTGTCCTACTTTAATCACATCTATAACTCCTATCAAAACCACTAAAGAAGTCGTCTTAACCATTCTTGTAGCCAAATTGATCGCCCCCGGAAGCATTCTTCTTACAGCCTGAGGGATTAGAATATATCTGTAAAGCCCCCAAAAACTAAGGCCTATTGCTTTTCCAGACTCGATCTGATGTTTTGGCAGAGATTCCAATGCACCCCTTACGATATCCCCCATTTCGGCAGCCCCCCAAAGGGTAAATACAACAATCGAAACAAACTCACCACTTAAATCAATATTTATAACCGTTGTAACCCCGAAATATATAACAAACAACCAAACGAGAATCGGTATTATTCTGAATAATTCAAGGTATATACGACAAATTGAACGGATCCATCTGGACTTTGATGTCCAAATTACTCCAAAAATTATTCCAAGCAAAGAACCAATAATAATAGAAATGAAAGCAATTTTTGATGTTATTAATAGCCCTCCCAACAGACGCTGTATATTCTTTCCCTTAAAAAGAACACTAATTCCCAAATTCTGCATACCGAACTTTCCTTTCCAGCCACGTCAGAAGTAATGATAAAGGCAAAATCATGATTAAGTACACAACTACCAACATAAGCAAAGATTCCAACGTCTGATAATACATTCCTATCAAATCTTTGGTTACATTCATGAGATCAACCACTGCAATCGCTCCTACTATAGAAGTTTCTTTCAATAAGAAAATGCAATTTGCACCGATTGAAGGCACACTTACTGAAAAGGCCTGAGGAAAAACCACATATCTCACCAGCTGACTTTTTGAAAGGCCTATACTTAACCCGGATTCTATCTGTGTTTTGCTTACAGCTTCTAAACCTCCTCTGAAAGCCTCCGCCATATAACTTCCTCCCAAAAAAGACAAACCGATGATCGCACATGCTGTTTCGCTCAATGTTATTCCTAGTTTAGTAAGACCAAAGTATAAAAAAAACAATTGTATAAGAAGAGGCGTATTACGCGACAACTCTATGTAAATATGCACAACTACTTTTAATCCTTTTACTTTGAAGTACAGAACTATGCTGCATATAAAGCCAATTATTAAAGAAATCAATATACCCCAAAATGCAAGTTTCAGTGTTGTCCATGCTGCTTCCCGGTAAAGCGGCAAACTTTCTGCTATAAACTGCCAGTTAAGGTTCATATGTTCATCCCTTCAATCATATTTAACATCCTTTCAAATCTAAGTAAGTATAATATTTTGCCATAAAAAAATCCCACCCCTGTTCAGAGGCAGAAATTTACTTCAGCCTACGAAAATTTCTAACTGTAAATCTCCTTTAACATTCTTTTTCTGTTATTGTAATCCATACTATTTTTATCTGTTTAATATATTATAGCAAAGAAATACTTCTGTCAACCATTTTTTTATTAGATTTATAATAGTCTATGCGCTTCCTGTTCTAATTAATTCATAATTTTACCTTTTTTTGATGATTTCCTTGCCGTAACGCTCTCTAAAGCATATTTACAGTTTTTACATTGACGATAGTAATTTTTTTCGATACAATAAATTTTGAATATTTTTTGAAAGGAGATGCGCTCGTAAACTATGGATGAAGGTGAGAGTAACAACGAAGATAAACCTCCTTTATACCATATATTAAAATTAATGAATAAGACATAGACTATGTTGCGTGATTAAAAATAGCAATTTAAATATTCTGTTAGCAACATAGACAAATATATGGTGTTGAAATCGTATAAGGAGGATTTATTTTGGAAGGCTCTATTTTATTAATGATCCTATTACAAGTTATTCTGATTGCACTTAATGCAATCTTTGCATGTGCAGAAATTGCGGTCATTTCTATGAACGACAGTAAACTGTCGAAGCTTGCAGCTGAGGGAGACAAACGCGCAATCCGTCTTGCCAGGCTAACCAGTCAGCCCGCTCGCTTTTTAGCAACCATTCAGGTTGCCATTACCCTTTCCGGCTTTTTGGGCAGTGCTTTTGCAGCTGATAATTTTTCGGACAAGCTGGTTGGATGGTTCATGAAATTGGGTGTACCGATCCCTGAAAAAACATTGGATACAATTGCTGTAATATTCATCACCATAGTTTTATCATACTTTACACTCATTTTTGGTGAGCTTGTTCCCAAACGAGTTGCCATGAGAAAAGCTGAACCCCTGGCACTAGGAATGTCCGCTCTGATTAGTGGAATTGCCAAACTCTTTGCTCCTATTGTCTGGTTTCTTACCGTATCCACCAACGCTATTCTGCGATTGCTCGGCATTGATCCTAATGCAGAAGAGGAAGAAGTAAGTGAAGAGGAAATTCGTATGATGGTGGATCTTGGAAGTCAGAAAGGGACAATTGACCATGATGAAAAGGAATTTATCCAAAACGTCTTTGAGTTTGATGATTTGACCGCTGGGGACATAGCCACTCACAGAACTGAAATCTCTCTGCTATGGTTGGAAGAAAGCATGGAAGACTGGAAAAACACTATCTACAGTAGCCGCCATACGCTTTATCCCATTTGCAGTAATTCAGTTGATAATGTTGTCGGTATCTTAAATGCCAAAGATTATTTCCGCCTGGAAGATAAAAGCCGGGAAAATGTAATGAATAAAGCAGTGAAACCTGCCTATTTTGTCCCCGAAAGTGTTAAGGCTGATGTTCTGTTCCGCAATATGAAGCAAAGTCGCAATAACCTTGCTGTAGTTCTGGATGAGTATGGAGGCGTGAGCGGAATTGTCACCATAAACGACCTTGTGGAACAACTGGTTGGTGATTTGGGATATGACGAATTGATAGAAAATGAAATCACGCCGATTGAACAGCTTGACTCCAAAACATGGAAAATTCATGGCAGTGCTTCCCTTGAGGATATATCTAAAGTACTTGGTGTTTCTCTCCCAAACGAAGATTACGATACTTTTAACGGTCTGGTTTTCGATGCACTGGGTGCTGTTCCGCAGGACGGAACAAGTGTAGAAATAGAAACTTCAGGGCTTTTCATCAAGGTATTAGAAATTCGAGATCATCAAGTGGAAAAGGCGATTGTTTCTTTAAAAGAGCCTACTCGTACCGAAAATGATATATAAACGAATGAGAATGGCCACGTAAAAACATGGCCATTTTTTTATGCATATATCTTTGCTTAGGTCTCAAAACACTCACAAATATTCTAAAGTAGCCTTTTGCCTTCGGCTAACAATAATATTGATGAACTCTTATTCTTATCACCATAAAAAAAGTTTCTGACATCAACCTTCCAACAAATCAATGCACAGAAACTCTTACTAGGAATCTCTTATTTCCTACCTGCATTTATCCTGGTAATTCTTTTACTATATGCTCAAATTCCATAATTTATTTTTACATAAGCTGCAGTAGATCTAAAGGATTTACAATTAAAACCACCTGTCCGTTTCCCAGCAGAGTGGAACCAGATATCCCAGGAATGGCAGCCAGATGCCCATCCAATGTTTTTACCACAAATTCCTGTTCATTTTTTAACTTGTCCACAACAATTGCAAAATTTTCGGCCCCATTGGACAAGATCACTGCATTCAACTCTTCTTGATCAGCATTCCTCTCGCCAGTCATAAAGACCTGGCAGAGCCATTCAATTCTAATTACATTTCCTCTTAAACATGTAAAATATTTTCCGCTATACTTATGAATACTGTTCCTATCTATTCTTACTGTTTCGATTATGTATTCCAAAGGAATAATATAGTTTTCTCCAGAAGCTTCTACAATCAAACCATGAGAAACAGCCAATGAAAGAGGTAATTGAATAATCATTTTTGTTCCTTTATCCATTTCGCTTTCAATCATTATAGCACCATTGAGTTTAGCAATATTACTTTTAACGATATCCATGCCCACGCCCCGACCGGATATCTCTGTAATCTGTTTGGCAGTACTAAAACCAGGAAGAAAAATAAGATTCAATAATTGATTGCGGTTCATCTTTTCAGCGTCTGTGCTGGTGATCAGCCCTTTTTCGATTGCTTTGTTTTTTAAAGTTTCAGTATCCATTCCCGCACCATCATCTTCAATCTCAATAAACACATGTTTATTTTTATTGTAAGCTCGTAGTACAATCTTTCCTGTCTCCGATTTCCCTTTTGTCAACCGCTCTTCTGGAAGTTCAATGCCGTGATCTGCAGCATTACGTATTAAATGCACTAAAGGATCACTAATTTGCTCGATAATTGTTTTATCTAGCTCTGTATTTTCGCCCTCCATATATAACTCCATTTTTTTCCCGGTACTCTGCGCTATATCCCGTACAATCCTGGGCATTCTTTGAAAAACCGTCTTGATTTCTATCATTCTTATGGACATAATTGCATTTTGAAGTTCATCTGAAATTCTGTTTATATATGCTCCCACTTGCTTAACTTCTTTCGACATTTCAGGCAAGTCATAATCTATATTTAATCTTTTAGCAATATGCATAAATGAATTCTTAGCTATAAAAAACTCAGAAATCATATTCATCACTTGATCAATTTTTTCTTGATTAACCCTAATAGTCTGTGAAACGCTTGATTTGGTTATATCTATTTTATTGGATTGCAGCTGGTTTATGACTGCAGAGTTTGTAGTATCGCCGGGGACAGATTTAATTCGTGAAATACATCCTTTAATTTCATCCAGTATATCATCATTATGTAAATCAATGAATTCTTCAGAAATAATAGAACTCATTATGGACTTTAAATAATCTATTACTAAAAAACTTAAATCAATGAGATTATTTTCAAATTTAAATCCTTTATCTCTTATCAATGCCAACAGGCTTTCAAAAGTATGCACAACTTCGGATAACTTTTTTAAAGAGAAGTATTCCGGGTTTTGAGAGGGTAATGATGCAAGATACATTGATGCCCCGCCTTTAATACTGTGAATCATTCTAAATAATTCACTGATGGCTTCCCTGTCATCACTATTGCTATCAAGCTTCATAAGCAAATCATTCTCGATTTTATCGATATTTTCCATGCTTTCAATCAGAAACTGCTCTTTTATTCCTTCCGTCAAACCTTTTTTAAACTCTTCTGACTGTAAAATTTCAATCTCTTTCTCCTCTGAATCTTTATTATAAATTTTGCTTTCTTGATCCTCCCTGTTTTTACAGTTTTCATATGCGAGTCTCAAGTTATCAACTAACTGTTCTTCTTTCTGATGATCTTCATTTTCCAGGTACAGACCATTTTCATCATCCAGGGCATATTCTTTTAATTTCTCATGCATCCCTTTTATATAAGCATCTAAGAAATCTATACAGGAAAGTAAGCTATCAATAAGTCCTGTATCAACAGTTGCTTTTTTATCCCTTATGGCCTCCAATATAACTTCTATCTCATGGCTTAATCTTACAATGCCTGATATCCCTACAAAAGAAGACTCCCTCTTAATTCTTTTAACTTTTTCAAGGATTTGACTAAGCAAATTCATATCTTCAGATCTCACTTCAAGCTTCAGAACTTCCTTTTCAAATCCTTGAAGGCATTCCATACATTCATTAATAAACACTTTAACTACATCAATATCTTCTATATAGATTTTACTCAACATAATATTCTCTCCTTAGATCAAAAGAAGCATTTATGTGGTTTAAATCCAGTCACAAGTAGTTGATACCATCACAAATTAGTAAGAGTATCTTGCTATTTGAGCATCATTTACAGGCAAATCTTTTTCTCCATAATACTGTTTTGGCCTGGAATAAACTATTGTATCTCCTATTCTTTGAACTTTATAGGCAGATGAGAATCTTCCTACGGATTCCGAATGTCCTAGAAAAATAAATCCTCCGGGATTTAAAGATTCGTAGAAACTATCCAGAACACTTTTTCTCGACTCATCATCAAAATAGATCAAGCAATTCCGACAGAAAATAAAATCACACCCTTTAACAACGTTCATTTCATTTTGATCCATCAGATTAATCCGTTTAAAAGAAACAGGTTTTCTTACACTCAGATTGACAAGATACCTGTCTTGCATCCTTGTAAAATATTTCTCCAAATATTCAGGAGGGACATCCCTTACAGCTCTGCTTTCATAGATGCCAATTCTCGCACTTTTCAATACTTCAGTATTAATATCAGAAGCAAGTATTTCAATTTCCCATTTTTCAGGATGCTCAAGCATCTCCTGAAGAATAATAGAAATGGTATAAGGTTCTTCACCTGTGGAGCATGCCGCACTCCATATTTTTATTTTTTTCTGTCACCTTTCTCTCTAACAACTATAGGTAACACATCCTCTGCAAAATTGCGCAATTGAGGAAAATCACGAAAAAAATAAGTTTCATTCACCGTTAGCTCATTAATTAATCTATCGAACTCAGATGAATCATCCGAAAATTTCAGCATCATATAATACTCATTTAAATTGTCCATCTCAAGGGATTCCGCACACTTTCCGATCCTTTTTTCTACATAATATTTTTTATTCCGCTCATAATATATTCCTGTTTTTTTATAAATCAATTTTATGAATTTATGAAATAATTCATCAGATAATATCATTCTTCCACCTCTTCATCACTCATAGCTTCTTAAGCAGCATCGCTCACCTTTTCAAAATGGTCCTCCAGCATTTATTACAGTACACGGGCTGTCATATTACATTTCAAAACTTCATTGCATAAGCGACTGCTATACTAGCGAAGGTATCATTGCAGCAGGCGGCATCACTTACAACATTTATGACATTATAACTGCTGAACCTATGTAATTTATATATATTAATCATTTCTTATTTTAGTTGTCCGTTGTCAATCCTTTTAAGCATTCTATAATAAAAATCACTGGAATAAAGAATTCCCAAAAGGGCATCCGATTCAGATTGAAATATGTTAAATTTTTCAATGGATTTTATTGAATCAAAAATGTTAATTATTCTTCTGGCATAAATTCCCTTTACAATAACCCCTATTTCTAAACCATAATTTTCCATACAATTTTTAAACTCAATGAGAGTTTTTACCTCATTTTCATATAAAATATCCAGTTGACTTAGATCAATAAAAATAACTAAAGTTGTAGATTTATTGACTTTTTCACTAAAATCATTCAATTTATTAATAAAATCTGTCTTTTCTGGTTTTAAAATTCTAAACAAATACTTTCCTTTTGTATAATTATAAGCTCTTTTACTCAGACTCAACATCTGAAATTGAATATTGGAATACAATTCTTCAGCAATAGCGTTTTCTCTTTTATACATTTTAGTAATAAAAGTGAGAAACTCATTTAAATCCTTGATAAATAGGTTGAGTTTATCTTTATTTTTCATTCTGTCACAGGCGTTAACCGCTTCACTGTATAAAGACTCTATGCTGTATAGTGACTTTATTATGTTAGGTTCTTCCCCATTTATTTTAATTTCCTTTGATCTATTAAAAAGCAAATGATATAGTCTTATAAAAATTTCTAGAATAATAATATAAAAAGTATGATCGCTACTGTTAAAAAAGTAATCATTTCCTTCCAGCTTATTTCGGGTTAGATCTACTACGTTGATCCTTTCAACATAAAACAAGTCAAAATAAGCATACAGTTCAGCTTCTTCCATATCTGTGCATAGAATACAATCAAAAGTTTTGATTTTATTCGTACCAGATAATTCGGAAAAGAAACTGTCCGTTACACTGGAATACGCAAGGGAACCAATATCCTCAACACTTTTTAAGATCATTAAAAGTACAGGAGAGACCATAGGTGCATCTTCTTCAATAAAAAAAGTAATATAATACTTATTTCTACCTTTAACCTTTTTGTTCAAAAGGCTTGACACAATTCCTGTACCTGGCTGTTTTACCACAACTGATTTTTCTTCCTTTTTACCGAATCTGATAAGAGCTCCAACGTCTTCATTAATCATTAAAGCTTCATCCATAAGATCCTTTGGCACCTCTCCGGAACCTTCTTTTTTGTATTCCAGCATCTGCTTAACAATATCCAAGCCTTTAAAACATAGAGACACGATGTCTTGGTCAAACAAGATGAAACCGTTTCTTGCACAATCAAGCATATCCTCTATTTTGTGCATAATATTTCCAATATCCTCGTACCCTACCATGTGAGAAGATCCTTTAATTGTATGAGCGATTCTAAACAGTTCATTAATCTCTACAGATGAATATTCCATTTCCAGGCAAATAAGACATTCCTCTGCCTTTTGAAGCATTTCCTCTGTATCTTCCATATACAACTGGAACATGGTATCCATTAAGCTTACTTCCTAATACAGTATGATACCAATCAGTTTGGGATTGGTTATTTTATTATTTGAATAATGGATTTCCTCCACCTCTCCAGTTTCTCCACAGAATAATTTATAATCTGTGTGATATACTCTACATCCGAAAGAGTTTTCTGTATATAGTCATTGGCCCCATATTCAAGGGCGTTCAATATTTTATCCATAGTAGAATTTTCTGCCATCATTATAACCTGTATTAAAGCATCAAAACTTTTGATCTCCCTTAAAAACTCAATTCCGCTCATTTCAGGCAAATCTATATCTATCAATGCAATATGGTATTTATCGCTTTTAACTTTCTCAAAAGCATTTTTGGCACTTTGAGTAACTTCAACTTCATAGTTTTGCTGTTCCAGATGATTTTTTAGAGTGCTTAATATTTTTTCATCTGCATCTGCTATCAGAACTTTGTATTTATACTTCATTGGAAACCTCCATATAATTCAAAAAATACCTATTCATTAGATGTAGCCTAAAATTTTTTAACGGCTTTTATGATTTCATCCGCTATCTTATAAGAGGGCACTACAATCTCAGCGCCATCTCTTTCGATTGCTTCTCTTGGCATACCGAAAACCACTGCTGTAGACTCATCCTCAGCTATGGTAACGCCACCAGCTTTTCTAATCTTTACCATAGCATCTGCCCCATCATCTCCCATTCCGGTCATTAATACGCCGATCACCTTTTTAGCGCCAAAAGTGTCTAGTGCAGATTCCATCGTTACATTCACCGATGGCATAAAAATTGTTTGAGGATTGTTGGAAAGACGAAGTATCCCCTCTTTTCTTACCAATAGTTGATATCCTCCCGGAGCCAGATATCCTCTTCCATTTTGAAGGATATCTCCTGGTTCTGCTTCCTTAATTGGAAGCTGGCAGGCACTATCCAGTCTTTTTGCAAAAGAAGAGGTAAATGACGGCGGCATGTGCTGTATGATGATTACTGCAGCCTGTAAATCCTGCGGAAGCATCGGAAGAACTTCCATCAGTGTACGAGGACCGCCAGTAGAAATACCTATGAGAACAATTTTTGAAAGGTCTGGACTAGTGATTATGGGCGTTTTAATTATAGGTGCTGTTTTCTTTGCTATAGCGATAGTGCCGTCACGCCTCCTAAATTTGTCTTTGATACTTTTCTTGCTTTTGGATTTATGAGCCACTTTAATTTTTTGAATTATTTCCCTTCCGACAATATGTATATTAGAAGATACAGTTCCTGAAGGTTTAGTAACATAATCAAAGGCACCAAGCTCAAGTGCTTCGAAAGTTATCAATGCTCCTTCTTCAGTAAGTGAACTCACCATCAAAACAGGTATATCTGGATCTTCGTTCAAAATATGCTGCATAGATGTCAGACCATCCATAACAGGCATATTGATGTCCATTGTAATCACGTCCGGTTTTAACTCGTACACCTTATCGATGGCATCCTGTCCGTTCCTCGCTGTTCCAATCACTTCAAGGCTCGGATCAGTCATAACAATTTCCTTCAGAGCTTTTCTCATAAGAGCTGAATCATCTACAATCAATACTTTTATTTTGTCGGTCACGAATATCACCTGCCATCATCTTTAGAAAATTCGGGCGCACCCCGAAATAAATATTACTATACCCGTGGTAACGCCCTAAAAAACTTAATTTTAACACAAAGTTAGTATTTTACTAATATCCAAAATCAATATCATTCGTTTACCGTCATTAAGTTTTCCAACGCCTTCCACATAATCACTGTCAACCCCATTGCTTAATGTATCAGGTGGGGCTTCTATCAAGGTCTTTTCAAATCTAAGTACTTCCGAAACCGAATCAACCACAATTCCCGTTCTCTTTCCATTATGATCAATGATAATAATCCGTGTGGCATCAGTAATTGATTTTTCTGGAAGATTGAATAGTTTTCTTAAATTCAGTGCAGGTATTACATTTCCTCTTAAATTTACAATTCCTTCAATGCAGTATGGAGCCCTGGGTATTTTGGTTACTTCCGTCATCCTGTTGATTTCCTAAACATTAGCAATCTTAACCCCATATTCCACAGAATCTATTTTAAAAGTTACCAGCTGCTCTTCATCAATCAGTTGTTTCCCAATGCTCTTTCCATCACTATCCTCTTTGTAAATTCCATCAGTTCCGCTGATTCCACTGATTACATCAGCAGAAATTAATTTTGAAGGTTCAAGCATCAAAATCATACGCTTACCTTGATCCAACTTTGCCACTCCTTTGAGCTGATCCTCGCTTTGAGTGGAAAATCTCGGTGGAGACTGAATAATACTTGAGGGGACTCTCAAAACTTCTAAAACCTTATCCACCATAATTCCCGCAGTAAAACTGCCCATATCCACCACCAGGATTCTGGTGTGATCGTTAACTTCCAGATGTTCCATTCCAAAACATGTCCTTAAGTTTATTATAGGCAACAAGTTATTGCGTATAGAAACTACTCCTTCTATGTATTCTTCACAGTTTGGAACCTTCACGATCTGAGGTGTGCGGATAATTTCTTTAACCTTCATAATCCCAATGGCATATTCCTCTTTACCTAGGAGAAAGGAAACTAATTGTTCCTCATCGATAGACTCATTATTACTGCTGCCTAGGATCGCACTGTTCTTTTGCAAACTTTCGTTCTGCTCTTTTATCTCTTCCTTTTGGGCGTTGTTAACACTTAATGCCTTTACAACATCCAAAAGCATGACAAGCCTGTTTCCATTCTCCAGCTTTACAACACCGTTTAAATAGTCTAAATCCACATTTCTTATAATTTCTGGTGGTGCCTCTATGTCTGCAATATTTACCCTCATTACTTCCGATACTTTATCTACAATTACTCCTGTTGCTTTGCCATCTACATCTATGACGAGCACCCTACTGTTTTCATCCCTATTTTTTCTCTCTAGATTAAACCAGGTCCTCCCATCGATGATTGGCAAAATATTTCCTCTTAAATTGCACGCACCTTCAACATAGACTGGAGCATTCGGCACTCTTGTGATATCAGGAACCCTGATAACTTCCTTTACATCCATAATATCAGTCCCGAATTCATCCTCTCCAAGCAGGAAGGCAACTAGCTGGCGCTCTGTAAAGCTGGCATTGTTTATACCAGTAGCCATGACTATCCCCTCCATTCTCTACATATTCTGAAGTTCATCAGCCAATCCTGAGATCTCTTCAATCGCTTCTGCAAGTTCCTGCATACCTTTGGCCTGTTGATTTGCTGCTGCTGCTGCCTGTTCAGCTCCACTGCTGGCTTCCTGAGCAGCGGTTGCAATCTGATCCACACCCTTCTTTGCCTGTTCCAAAGCCACTAACGACTCTTCTGATCCTTTAAGAATCTCTCTTGCTCCTGTAAGGATCTCTATCATGCTTTCTTCAATAATATTGAGATTGTGTGTTGTTTTCTTTGCCTTTTCTACTTCAGTTAAAGAAGTTTTACTGGAAAGATCTATATCCGCTGCAACTCTTTGAATCTGATTCTGAATGCCTCTTACAAGATCCTTGATCTTATCTGTGTTTTCCGCAGATTCATTGTCAAGCGCTCTTATATCTCCGGCAACAACTGAAAAACCTCTTCCGAATTCTCCTGCTCTTGCTGCTTCAATAGAACCGTTTACAGCCAGCATATTCGTTTAAATGGTTACATTGACTATAGCATCCACAATCTTATCGATTCTTCTTGTAGTTTCTTCCAGCTTTTTATATTCTTAGCTGAAATAATACTGGATTCTGCTGAAGAAGATATTCCAGTAATCAAATTATCCACTGCGGTTTTATTTACCTCTAGCAATTTTTGGAGCTCCTCTATTTTTTCTGCAGAGAATTTCGCCCTGTCACTCATTTGCTGCGCAGCTACTGCAAGTCTGTCACCTAGTCCTGCAGCTTTTTCAGTAAGCTCGGCTTGAGCCTGGGCACCTGCTGAAATCTGCTGCATTGCCTTTAGAATCTCATTGGCAGTAGAATTTGCTTCCTCCACATTAGCTGACAATTCCTCAGATGCTGCCGCCAAGGACTCTGAAGACTTCTGGGCATCCGTAGAATACTTTAACTCTTCAGCCATCTGAGCCAAATCAGCAGCACCTGCATTTAACTCATTAAAAGCCAAATTTTGCATTTGAATTGATTTTTCTACTTCCTCTGCAGCACTGCTTTGCTGTTCAGCCGCTACAGCAATCTGTTCAGCCATCGTCAGGAACTCACTGGCTCCTTTATTGGAATCCACTGCACTTTGAGCTATTTCCACAACTCCTTCCCTTACCAAAATGATTTCCTCATTGATCTTAATAAGATCCTCAGTAGTTTTCAGTGCCTTCTCTACTTCTTCATTGGCAGCTTTACCAGCATTCTCAATATCCACCACAACAATTTTCACATTCTGTTGAATTTCATTCACCAGTTCTGTGATATTTCTGGCTGATTTTTCTGAAGTCTCGGCAAGGTTTCTCACTTCATCAGCTACCACTGCAAAGCCCTTTCCATGTTCTCCCGCCCTGGCCGCTTCTATGGCTGCATTTAACGCAAGCAAGTTAGTTTGATCGGCAATTCTCACCACTGCCTGCACAATTTCTCCGATCTCATTGGATTGCTTCTCCAATTCTCCAACAAGCCTTACAGATTCCATGTTGGTATCAGCTGATTCTTTTATTCCTTTAATCATGAGTTCTATATCGTTTGAAGTATTTTCTATCAATTCTTTTGCCAAATCCACTCTTTTTAGAGATTCTCTTGCATTTTTTTCAGATATAATGGAAGCTTTATCAATCTGGTTAATAGCAGCTCTTGACTCTTCAGCTGCAGAAGACGCTTCATTCGCTCCTGTTGCAATTTGCCCCATTGTTGCACCAAGTTCTTCGGCTGCGCTGCTTGCTTCCTCAATTCCTGAAGCCAGCTGTTCGGTTGCAACTGCAATTCTTTCTGCCAATTGCTGTTGCTTGGCCAATGTCCTGGCTCTCACTTTATCTTGTGCTTGCTTTCTGGCAAGTTCTCTTTTTTTCTCCATTTCATCTGTCATCCGAAAAGATGCTTGTGTTACTCCTTTTTCACTTTCTCTGTTTGATGGTTTTGCAAGTTTTTTTCCATAATATTTGACCTCCCATGCTTAAATAGATTACAATGGTTTATTTGATTAAATGCACAAGAATCGGAAGTCTTCTTTTTCCCTGATCCATCGCACATTTTCATCCAAATTATGTTGTAATATTTTCAGTGACCTCCTCAGGATTGAAAATTATGTAATACATATTCACACCATCACCTGTTGGCTCATTTCCTATATAACCATCACGATATAAAAGAAAAATTTTCTGCCGAAGTTCTTCTATATTGCACTTTATATTGCTTTGAATCAGAATTTTATGTATTTCAGCTAATGTATAAAATTGCAATTCACCAATCTTTATGTATTTTAAAAGTTCTTCATCCGTCAGTTGAAGCATAACTTCCACACCTCTTAATCATTAATACCCAATATTGTTATTTAATCATTTCCTAAACTTATTCAAATAATTAATCACCACTTCAGGTTTGTACGGCTTTACAATAAAGCCCCGTGCACCATTTAGAATCGCTTTCTGTACATAGGGTTCTTGTCCCATAGCAGAAACCATGATTACAGCCGGCTTAGATTCCAATTTATTAATTTCAGCCATACACTCTATACCATCCATTTCTGGCATTGTAATATCAAGTGTTACGATATCCGGTCTTAATTCCTTGATTTTCCTTAGTGCCACTTGACCATTTTCAGCTTCACCTACAACCTCAAAGCCATTTTGTGTAAGCAATTGTTTAAGCTGTGCCCGAATAAATGCTGCATCATCCACCACTAATACCCTTGTCATATTTACCACCTCTTGGCATTTGAATATTCTGTTTATTTTTTATTATATAAATTTATTTTAAATTAATAAAATTCCATCATAATTGTTTGCAATAATCCTAACAGAAAAAACTTAATAGTTGACTAATAAGTTTATAAGTTGCTTCCTCATATTTAATTATTTTGCCTATTTTGAATTAAGTAAATTTTGATAAGAGGGATTAGAAGAATTCCTTTCTTCTTATTCCAAACTCAGTATTTATCGACCCTAATCTATTGCTTTTTCGACATCAAATTTTAAAATTCGACGTAGATCGACTTTGCGTCGTAAGTATATCAAATTGATTATGTCATGTCAAACTAATTACCCATAAAACAAAAAAATTTTTTTACACTCCTTATGTATGAAATGATTTATCCAAAAATAAATCTCAGATATGACTTGGCAAATACATATCTAGGGTTTATATTGAAAAAATGACTTATTCAATTTCTATGAATGTTGCATAACTATAATTCTATATCCTCATCGTGAGTGAATTATATTTCCTATACTCTACATACTCAGAAAGGAAATACCCCATAAATAAACCCCAGATATGTTTCTTCAGATACATATCTGGGGTTTACTTGACGAAAAATTATTCCATCGCTTCGCATTCTAACAATTCAATACTTTTAATCAACACAAACTGAATTAAATATCTGGACTGCTTTTTAACAAGTCGGACTATGTTTTAAGCGTTTTCTCAGCAATCCAGTTGAAAACATCATAGACAAATATAAAATAAACATATAGACAGGGAACATTTTAGCACCGACAAACTGTGCAATCAGACTGAAAACGGGTGGAACCAGCATGATTGCCATATAACACATTCCCATTTGAAATCCAATGATTGACTGCGACAATTCTTTTCCGAAATTCAATGGTGTCAAATGTGTCATATTCGGAAATAAACTTCCGTTGCCAAAACCAACTGTAAATAGTCCCACAACAGCAAAATATGGGTTTGCTGTAATAAACATCAGAATAATCGCAAGTCCGGTAATAGCTTGCCCCCCATAAATAAGGATATCAGGTCTGAGTTTTGATGCAAGTAGCCCCGATGCAAATCTGCCCAATGTAACTCCAACAAAATACAGCGTAACAAGTGCAGCTGCTCTGTCCGGCTCGAAACCCTTTCCATCTGCGAGAAATGTTGCTCCCCATATGAGACAGGTGGATTCAATTCCACAAGAGAACATCATGACTTCTACATGAGAACGAACAGCTGGCATCATGACTATTTGCTTAACTGATAGCAGTTTTTGCGTGGTTTCCTCTGTAGTATCGTCAAATTTTACCTTTCTCCACAGAGGAATTGACAGTGTCATAATCAAAGCAATGACTGCCTGTAAAATAAACATAGTTGTATATCCTCTGCGCCAGTCGGAATTGTCTGAAAGGGCAAATGACATAAGATAAGGACTCAGAGAGACTCCTACTCCGTAAAAGCAATGCAGAAAATTCATCTGCATATTGTTATAATGCAAAGCAACATAATTATTCATCGCAACATCTATGGCTCCTGCTCCTATGCCAAGGGGTATTGCCCAAAAACAAAAGGTTGCAAGACCTGTCGACTTCGAAAAAGCAAATAATGCCACAGCTGTTAATATAGTACTTAAAGAACCAACTTTTGCAGTTCCAAGTTTTGCAATCATTCTTGCACCCATAAAACTCGAGATGATTGTGCCAGCATAAATAAGCATTGAAACAATGGAAGATGCTGATACAGGAAGATTGAATTCCCGATAAATAACAGGCCATGCCGCTCCAAAAAGCGAATCAGGAATACCCAAACCAATATATGAAATATAAATAATGATTAAAAGCAGTATAGCCATTATGTCACCTCAAATTAAAATTAATCTGCAGTTATGGTTTTCTTCATAAACCCACTTACTACAGTGTAAATCATTTAACGACATTTCGCAAGATTGAATAAATATTTAATATTCTAAAATTGTTGTAAATTCATTTAATGTGTAACACAAGGATTTACATTCCGTCTTCTGCGTATCCACCAAAAAACAGCAATGATTAACACAAGCGATAAAATAACTAATAAGATGATCCATGCAATGTGGGTTGATGAAGTGACAATGAAAGTTGCTTCTGTCCCCTCCATATTAAAGAGAATATATTTTCCTCTTGTAGTATACTCAATTTTTTCCCAGACACCGTCTTTTAAAAGATAGATATTCATTCCGGAAGTCTGTCTATTAGGTGCCAGATAACGAATAGTATGCGATGTCTGCCCATCATCCGTTACAGCTACGGTCCATCCTTCCAAAACTTTCTCTCCTTTAAATGAATTTGCTTCTTCTGATTCTGTAATAGTTAAAGATGAATTCGCTGTGAACAGACCATCTACCAAAATTACAGATGGGCCACCATCCCGAGTTTGATTGCTTGCCAAGGTCGTAATATATTGTATGTAAACTGCTTCAACAGTCGCATCAAAAGTCAGATTTGTGAAATCTTTCATATTCCATTCGCCGTAATATCCTTCTTTTGGCGGAACAACTGGAATTTTGTCTTTCGAAATCGTCTCTCCATATTTAAAAGGTACAACAGCCACTTTGTTGCCATCACTTATAAAAGTAAGACGAAAGCTTCTAAAATTTGCAGGCAACCCTTCTACTGATAGCAATTCCTCGTAAGAAATCGGTTCTGCTTTTCCTGCATAACTTATTCCGTTGATCCCTGCTAATTCAGCATGTACAAAACCATTTCTTTGCACCATGCCCTCTGCATTTCCGGCAATAGCTCCCACATATTCATGTGCATCTTCCACCTGAATCAATGAATAACAATCAAAAAGGTCAGTACCATAACCTACAATGCCTCCAACATATCTAGAACCTGATAAGGAACTTTTTGCATAACTCTTACGAATGACTCCGCCAGACTTGCCTGCTATACCGCCCACATAATCACCATTCATACTGCTAATTCTGCCATTATCTACAGATTGCACCACGTATCCGAAATCCATCAAACCAACAATACCGCCCGCATGATTCTTTTTAGAGGCAATCTTACCATAATTTTCACAGTCAGATATAATAGCTCGAAGTAAAAATTTGGAGTCCCCAGACATTTTCTCTGTCAAATTATGGTCATCTTCCAGATCAAAATCATACTCAATGGCCATAGCCCCAGAAATTCCTCCAACATTAATATCTCCCTCTATCATTCCATAGTTAATGCTATCGGCCACCTTTCCACCCATATCTGAATCAGTATTCTGTGTTGAAATATCTTCCATGTGATCATCAGGATCCGCACTGGCATCTGAAACATCTTCGACAATACCCACCAGCACATTAAAGACAACAAACATCTGATCTGAAATGGCTCGCATATGTGCAAGCAGTGTATCAGATGTATCAACAAGCGTATCATTTAAACTGGTTAATGAATCCGAAATATTACCAAGTGCTGTAAAAATCTCATCCTTGGTTTCTATATATTTGCTGTCTAATTGCTGAAAAGTTATTTTAGGTTTCGCCGCAAGGTCGGAGACTAAATCACCTATATCACTAACTGCATCTGCCAAAACATCCAATGAACTTTTTAATGTTCCTGTGGCTTTGTTAGCGGAGGAAATGGCTTTTTGCACTAAATCAGAGGCATCTTCAAAATAAGGCCATGCATCACTTAAATATGAAACAGCTTTCTTCATAGAAGTAATAGCTCTGCTTAAGTCACGGGAGGCTGACTTTAAATCTTTTATACCTTCATTCATATCCTTAAAATCAATCTCCCGCAATAATTTTTCTGCCTCATCATTGATTTTTCCTAATGCGTCTATTGCTTTGGAAACTCCATCAGATATTTGCTTGAGATTTGTAATAAAAGCTTCTCCAAGTTTTTTAAGTTCATCTGATTGAAGTAAATTCTTAAGTGCCGTATTGATTTTCAATAAAGCATTTCTGGCATTGCGAGTAGCAACCACAAAATCAGTCAAGTTCTTCTTAAAACCTTCTGAATCGACATCAATTTTGAGCTTTTGAAGGTCTTTCATTGTACTCTCAAGAGCCTGTATGCCCTGGGATATCTCTTTAACCCCATTCAAAATTTCTGTACTGTCAGTATTTTGCTTTAAAACGTCCAAACTATCTCTTATCATTTTTAAACCATTTAAAGCATCTGTGTAATTAATATCTGAGTTTTCTACCAGAGCTTGCTCAACCTTCTTTAATCCTTCTTCAATATTTCGCCATGCCTGCTGCATTTCGTCATTATCCTTATAAGCTTCTATAAATTTTTCAAGCCCGGAAGACAATTTAGAGAATCCTGAGATTGACAACTTAGCTGCTGTTTCAAAATTTGCTACTGCAATTTCCAAGGCAGTTAATGCATCTAGCAACTTTTTCTCATCAAAATTATCCTTTGGCCGAATTAATGCATTACTCATTTCCTGAAGAGCTTCTGCCATTTTACTCGTCGCAGCCACCAGCTCCTTAGCCCCATCTCGGATAATAGGAGCATTCTCCTGCCACTCTTTAGATTTTTCCAAGGTATCTGCAATACTAATAAAATTATTTCCCACATCACGAATTTTTTTAATCGCAGCAATAAGATCAGATATTCCTGCCTGGATATCGGTTAATGCATCCTCCACAGCATCGCTGTCACCAAGGCTTGATACCAAAGAGTTTAAAGCATCTGCTAGCTTATTAACGGCATCATCTGTATCCTCCAGTGCATCTTCCATCTTATCAAGCGCAGGATAAAGCGTATCCATGCCTTTATCTACATGATCAGCTGTCTTCTCCAATTTTCTCAAAGCAGTTTTATACTCTCCAATTGCCTTAGCCATATCATTTACTGAAGTTGAAGTCAAATCCATAATAGGTTCCGTATCTTTCAGTGTTTCCGTAATTCGGGCGCTGACATCATTTATGCTGCCAATACTGTCATTCAGCAATGAAGTGGTTTGATCTGACAGAGAGTCGCTGGCATTCCTTAAATCCGTTGCATAGCTCCTGGCTCTTGAAAGTTTTGCAGAAATTTCTGAGGAATAGTAATTGCCATCATTGATCGCAGTATTGATCATTGATTGTAACGTATTCAATTCCTTACGCAGTTTCTTTAATGAATTCTCTGAAAGTTGCCAGGTAGTATAAGGTTCTATCTGCCCGGCAATGCCCCCTACATCCTTTCGCCCATAAACAATACCTCTATTGCTGCATCCATTTAAGTATCCGGATTGTCTTCCAACAATGCCACCAATATTATATCCTACGTGCTGATAACCAACTGTACCATCATTTGAACAGCTTTGAATAATACCGCTGGAAATACCAGCAATCCCCCCCACATCCGTTACATCTGCAACATCCTCTGTGGAAAAAGAAATAAAATGACCTATATCAATACTTTGAATATCTTCAAGATCTAACGAATGTTCTGTCACAATGGTATTTATATGTGCTTTATTATTACTGAGCAGAATTTTCCCAAGATTTTCTCCTGCAATACCACCCACGTAGTGCTCACCATATATAACACCCTGTACAAAGCTATTTGAAATGAGCCCCTTAGCTTCATTAATACCAGCGATACCTCCTACATACTTATCACCTCTGATTCTCCCAATAAAATTGCAATTTAGGATTATTCCACTGTTGCTTCCAGCCACTCCTCCAACAGTAATTTTCTCTCCTTCAGGAGTTACAGTGCCTTTAACGGTCAGATTTTTGACTAAGGCTCCTTCTTGAATATAACGGAACAATCCTTGAGGAGAATTATAATCTGTCAGAGAAAGTCCGCGAATCGTATACCCCTGACCGTCAAAGATTCCTCCAAAAGTAGGTATGGGTGTAAACTCTATACCGGAAAGATCAATATCATTGGTCAAAATAACTGTTTTCCCCCGAGACCAAGTATCAAAAGAAGACTTTTTAGCCAAAGCAATCAAATCTTCCGCAGAACGGATATAGATTGTATTTGAATACTCATCTGCCAAAGCAGCATTTGGTAATGCAATATTCATGCAAAGAACCATGATCATCAGCATTGAAACTATTCTGACTTTAAAGTTTTTCATATATTTCCACCTCCTGCTCTTCGGATTCCTCACCAACCAGTTTCATTTCTCCGGATTCAACAAGAGCACTCACATCTCCTCGGATAATACCACGAACAATACCAGTAATCGTACCTGACACTTTACCATTAATACGTCCGTTGACATATACCACTCCTCTGGCATTCTGTGCGCGCACAGGCGTATTGATCGAGAACGATGTTTTTTCAATTACTTTATCCCCCAGCAGTAAAATTTGTGGTAAAACAAACATAACCAGAATAAGAGATATGATCGTACCCCGGCCAATACTTTGCCCAATACCAACGATCGCAGGTTCCGAAGTCATATTTCCAATCAGAATACCGGCTACTGCAAGAATCATTCCAGAAGTAATCAAGGTTGGAAATGCCAAATTCATGGTTTCAATAATCGCATCTCGTGGATGCATTTTACTTTTCAGATCCTGATATCGACTGGAAATAACAATAGCATAGTCGATATTTGTACCCATCTGGATTGAGCTGGCAATCAGATAACTCATAAAAAATACATTGGTTTTAGACAAAAATGGGAATGAAAAATTAATCCAGATACTTCCCTGAATAACCATAATTAAGAGTATGGGCATACCCACTGATGTAAAAGTCATAAGCAAAACAACAATAACGAATACAACAGATAAAATACTGACTAAGGTATTGTCATGAACAAATGCTTTAGACAGATCGTATTGACTCGTAGGTTCACCAACCAAATAAATGTCACCATCATAATATTTGTCAGCAATTTGATGCATGGTGTCGAGGAATGCAAACGTATCTTTTCCTTCTTGTGGAAGATTCAGATAGATCAGCATACGACTAAAATTTTCCCCTTGCAGCTGCTGTTTTGCATCGTTCATCTGTGCATAGGCTTCTTCCAAATCCTCCCGCACATCATCCTCTACTGTTATATATCCCTCGTCTACCTGTTCATACAAAAACATAAACATGTCAATCAAAGGTACACTGTATGAATCCAAACCACTGACTACTTTAGCATAATTTTCATCGTTTACTGCATAAAGCCCATACAGAACTTTAGCCATTTCATAATCCAAATCAATCAACTCAGAAAATTCTCTGGGTGTCAGTTTATCTGTAAGCATGTAACCATCCATCGCCTCAATATTTGCAAGCCCCATCGTGCGATCAGTCTCATCATAACTTTCCAGTTCCTTAAGCAACTTAGCCTCAGCTTCATAATCACCAGAAGGCACTAACATTGCAATGAGATTTTCAGAACCAAAAGTATCTTCAATCATCGAGTCCGCAATCTGTAGTTCATTTAGCCTCGGTGTTTTTAAGAACGAATAGCCATAAACATACGAAACTTTTCCTGACCAGTACATTGCTACTACCAGTACTAAAAGAAAAATGGGCGGTATAATTTTTCTTGTTCGATAAGCAAACTCTCCTACAAAAGAAATTTTGGGAACAAAATTCTTATGTTTGGTTTTGTCTATCAGGTTGCTGAACACCATCAAAAGTCCCGGCATCAGCGTAAATACTGACAACAAACTTAATAAAATAGCCTTTATAAGTACAACACCCATATCTAATCCAATCTTGTACTGCATAAAAGTCATTGCCAGCAATCCACCAATGGTAGTCAGACTACTTGCTGAAATTTCTGGAATAGCCTTGCTTAATGCCGTAATAACTGCCTCTCTCGCCGGCAATTGCTCATGCTCTTCCAGGTATCGATGGCAAAAAATGAGCGCATAGTCTATGGACATTGCAAGTTGCAATACAATCGTAACCGAATCTGATACGAATGAAATCGTCCCAAAGAAGAAGTTTGTACCCATATTGATAATTGCTGCTGCCAAAAAAGTCATAATCAAAACAGGTATTTCAGCATATGTTCTGGAAGTTAAAATCAAGGCACTTACAACAATAATGGCTGCATATATAGTAATGATACTTACTTCACTGGTAATAATTTTCGCCGTAGGGTTTCCCAACTCAGTATCTATGTAAAGATCATATCCAGAGAGTTCCTCTTTTAATATTTCCAATGCTTCAAGGCATCGATCATCTTTCTCATCATATGCAAAAGTTACATTAAAAAGGGCTGAAGCATCTTTATAGTGATCCGTACTTTCATCAAAATCAACACCAGAAACACCCTCTATCCCTTCAATGCGTCCAGCGAGCATTTCTGCCTGTTCGTAGGAAATATTTGCAACCATGACCTTTGCTGACCCATAAGTAAGAAATTCATCTTCCATAATTTTCAGACCCATGTTCGTTTCAGAATCCTCAGCAAGATAAGCTGACAGTTTATTTTCAACATTTACCCAATTTCGAGAAAAAGCAGAAAAAACAATCAGTACAGCAAATATAAAGAAAAAGAGCTTGCGCCTATCTACAATAACAGTAGCCACTTTAGTCATAAAATTTGTATCTTGTGCTTTACTCATAAGATCAGATCTCCTTTTAATGAGATTAAATAATCAAATACATTCGATTTAAAAAGTTTCGTCAATATCTTTCATAAAATCTTAAAAATGAAATTTTGTTGATTAATTGACACCAGTCTATTATAATATGAAATATAGCAAAGAACAATAATCACATTTATCAAAATTAGTTGATTAATCAACATTTTTTAAAAAAATGTTCATTAAGGAGAATCATCATGGATAAAAAAAATAATGATCGTCGTGTACTCAAAACAAAAAAGCAGCTCCGTCAAGGATTAACAGAACTGCTAAAAGAAAAAAGTATAAAAGACATTTCAGTCAGAGAACTCTCAGAACGGGTTGATATTAATCGAGGAACTTTTTATTTACATTACAAAAATATTTTTGATATGGTTGAACAGATCCAGTCAGAAATGTTAAATGATTTTCATAATGTATTAGACAAGCATCCCTCAAAATCTCTAAACGGAAAACCTCTGCCAATACTGATCGATTTATTTCGCGTTGTTGCCAAAAACTCTGATATATGCAAAGTACTGATCGTTAATAATGGTGATGTTGCATTCTTGAATCAACTGAAAGATTTGGTGAAAAATCGTTGCCTGAATGATTTTATGGAAGTATTTAATACAGGAAAATCACAGAATTTTGAGTATTTTTCTTCTTTTATTGTATCTGGATGCATCGGACTTTTACAAAGCTGGCTGGACAAAGGACTTAAAGAATCTCCTGAACATATGGCAATGCTGGCTGAACAGATGATTTTGACCGGGATTAAAGTAATCCAATGATTTTTCTATAATTTAATTTGAATTTAAAATATTTAAAAAATACCCTCGTTATGATCTACAGATCGTAACGAGGGCTTGGGATAAGCAGTATATACATGTATTAAAGCATTGGTATGGCCTTAAACAATATGGTATGTTTTCCTGTCTTTTTTGAATCTATTAATCGAAAACTACATTCATTCATAAGATTTCTCATTTCTTCTTTCCCATAATAATGGAAATCACCTTCATTAGAAAATCTGGTAAAATAATTCATTAATCCTCTTAAGGGTTGCGGCATCCATGGGTCACCTATTAGCAATACACCGTTATTTTTCAAAACTCGCCTCATCTGAGCAAGTACTGCTCGCGGATTAGTATAATGATGAAATGATGCATTACAGATAATAACATCAAACATACCCTCCTCATATGGAAGATTCTCCGCATCACCAAGTATTATCTGAGCAATATCTCCGTATCTTTTCTTTGCGACTTTAACCATATTCTCTGCCAAATCAATTCCATGTAATTCCAAGCCTCTATCTTTAATAAGTCCCAAAAAATCTCCGTTCCCACAGCCAATGTCCAGCAACTTCCCTGAAGTAAATTTCTCCAGTTCTTTAAGCAATGAAGTATACATATATTGTACGAATTTCCCATCATGGGAATCTACATAGTGATCAGCTGTTTCGTTAAAATGCCTGCGCGTTTTTTCTTTTGCATCCACTTTATTCATCCGTACACCTTCTTAAAATATTTTCAAAAAACTTAATTGCCTCATTAATCTCATCTGCTGTAGGATTTTCCTTATTAATCCCGCCTATTAGTTTTAATGGTCCATAAGTATCATAACCCTTACAGCCATAAACACCAAGAATTGTGCAGTTCTTTCCTGCAACGATCTCTTTGACCTGCATCGAGTAGTCTTTATTTGGATTTCCGCATGTGTATATGAAAAACACATTTTTGTTGTGAGGAAGCTTATTACGAATTACATCAGTAATAGTTTTATAATACTTTCCATATGCCACACCGGATGCAAGTCCTATCAAATCATATTTTTCAAGATCCTCAATAGGTCCTCTTGCATCAATTAAGGTAATACCATATTTTTGACCAATAGCATCACAAATTTTTTTAGTATTTCCGTGATGATAGGATTCGAATAGAATAGCCGTTTCCATATTTATTTCTCTCCTTTTAATTTTTCTGCATCTAATATTTTCTCTATTGACTCTATAAAATGCATCACAACCTGTAAATCAGCCTCACTCATCTGATTAATGACCTCTTTCCATTGTTTTCCTGCACTTTGGTGATACTCTGCATGTCCTTCAAATGCCTTTTGACCTAATTCAGTAAGTTCCAGACATATTTCAGCTTCCGAAACTTGCGATTGTTTTTTTACTACAAATCCTTTTTCAACCAACTTTTTTACCATCTGAGAGGTAGCCCCCTTGGTAACCCCCTGCCGTTCTGCCAATTCTACGATACCAATATGAGGATATTGGCCAATCAGTTGTATAGTATGGATTTCTTTCTGTGTCAGCAAAATGCCTGTACCATAAGTGCGTTTGAGCTCTTCATTTTTATTATACTTATGTATTACCCGTTCTAGCGTTTGAGCTATTTCAATATATTTAGACATAAACCCTCCTTGTTTAGATGCTAATCTGTTTAGAACCTAAACATATGATATATTACTTAACACATCTTGTCAACTATATCATTCAAATTCAATTTACCTGTAATAAATAGATGACTTTTTATTGTATAGGAAAACCTGAGGAATTTCCTATACAATAAAAGCAGGCTTGATTTCGCTTATCAAGCCTAACTTTCTATTACATAAATATATTTTCTTCTTGCAACGATATAGAATATGCCATATACGATGATAAACACCAAGATACTTATGATTGTCGGTATGATTAGAGCATATTTCATAAGATCACTTAATACTGAAATAGCAACAATACTATGAATAATGCCCACTATTAAAGGCAGTATAAAGAATATCCCAACCTGCTTGGAAACAGCCTTATTCATTTCAGAATCTGTTGTGCCTATTTTCTTAAGTATTTCAAATTTTCCTTTATCTCTGAAGACTTCGCTTAATATCTTGAAATATATTATACTGCCTGTAGCAAATACAAACACCAAAAACAGAAACGCTCCAAGGAAATAAATTATTCCAACTAAATCATACTTACCAGCTCGAGCTATAAAATAAGTAAACAATTCAGATTCCGCAGGCAATACTTCAGCTAACTTTAAGGTCAATTCTTCTGTATCCTCAGGATGATCCAATATAATGCCATTAAATTGCTTTTCTTCAAACTTAAACTTTAGTGTTTCATATTCTTCATCACTGACAACAACACAGGGATAAGGCAGCCCGGTGCCAAACAAAGGAACCTTTACCTGAGCTTTTACTTTATACACTTTACCTCCTATCTCAACATCTTTTTTTTCCAGCATGTTTAACATTACTCCTGGTCTTTCGATATATACCGCTTCTTCTTCCAATCGTTCGATTCCCGACACTATTTTACTTCTGACATTCAGATCAGATAACACTTTTTGAAAAGTAGACAGTCGGATTATAATTCTATCTAATTCAGGTGCAAAGAGAAAATTCGCTTTTTCCCTTAATTCAACATTATGCTTAGAATGCGCTATTATTTCATCTACCTTTTTTAATTCTTCCGGATTGTCAGAAACATAGGTAACAGTGTATGGAACCTCAATTTTATGATTTTCCTCTACAAAATATTTAAGAGAACTTACCGTACCAAAGGAAGTAATACATGTAGTGACCAAAACTGCTACTGCTGCAAAACTCCTGTAATTGTCCTTAATTCTAAAGGCCAGGTTCGAAAAACTTATAATATTGGTTCCCTTATACAGAAAACTTTTTCTCTTAATCAAATTCCTGATAACCATAGGTAAAAATGAACCAAATAACCAATAAGTACCTATGACAACCAGTATTACTGTCCATAAAAGTGCATTACCAAAACCGAATTTACTATAATTTACTGCTATATAATAAGCAACACCTATGACTAATAATGATGAAAAGCCTTTCAAATAATTCACTTTAGGAAGTTCTTCTGCTTTCTTCAATGTGTTCATCAAATCAATCAAATTAGTTCTTACAATATTCACATATCCCTTCAGGAAAGCTATGAACAGAATAACTGAAAATACAACTACGGTCTCTATGATTCCTCTAATAGATATCAAGAAAGCAATGCTCATATTCAGCAAAGCTATTTTTGCAAGCAACATTAAAAACAACTTGCTGAACAATATTCCGATGGACAAACCTACAACCAAAGCTATTATGCCTAACATCAAACCCTCCGATGCAAATATGAAAGCAATTTTATAATTATCAATTCCCATGAAAACATATACACCTATTTCCTTTTTTCTTTGATTGAGGAAAAAATTACTGAAATACATGATGAAAAACAACATAAACAGAATCATAAGCAAAGATGCCGTTACCGATGCACTTTGTATATATATTGTTAGGTTCTGTGTTTCTCGAAATTGAGGATTATGCCTCATAGACACAAAATTATAATAAGTGGCTACTGAAAAAACCATTGCCATCAAATACATACTATAGGTTTTTAAATCCCTTCTGAAGTTCATTAGCACCAGTTTAAATGAACTCACCTAAGCCACCTCCCATGGAGCCAACAAAGTCAATAATTCTCCTGAAAAACTCTTTTCTGGTAGAATCTTTATCCAATCTTGCATGAATTTTACCGTCTTTCAAATATAGAATTCGCTTACAATAGCTTGCCGCAAAAGCATCATGGGTAACCATTATAATCGTTGTCTTTAATTCCTCATTCATTTTCAAAAGACACTGTAATAATTCCTGTGAAGACTTAGAATCCAAAGCTCCTGTAGGTTCATCTGCAAAAAGTATAGATGGCGAGGTAATGAGCGCTCTGGCTGCTGCCGCTCTTTGTTTTTGTCCTCCTGACAGCTGATAAGGGTATTTTTTCAGCTGTTCCTTCAGGCCAAAAAAAGCACTTAGCTTTTCTACCTTTTCTTTGATTTCCTTTACATTGACATTTGAAAGAGCTAAAGGCAATGCGATGTTATCTTCAATAGACATATTGTCTAAAAGGTTATAATCTTGAAATAGAAATCCAATATTATTTCTTCTGAATATTGAAAGTTCTCTATTTCTCATAATTAAAATGTCTTTGCCTTCATAATATATTTTCCCTGATGTAGGCCGGTCAATAGTGGATAAAACATTTAACAAAGTGGTCTTACCCGCTCCTGAAGGACCCATTATGCCTAAAAATTCCCCTTTGTATACATTAAGATCAATACCATCTATAGCTGTAAAAACCATTCCTTTTGTCCCATACTCTTTTCTCAAATCCTTGGTTTCAAGTACTGTTTCCATACGATCCCTCCTGTTTTTTTGCATTAGAAAATTCCCTCCTAAATTACAGAAGAGAATTTATTCTTTGTCTATATTCTAATGCTTATCAAGGCTTTTCTCCATCATTTTAGGTGACAATACCACTTCCAATATTACATTTTTATCACGTTTAAATAATCCGACAACTTGTAAAAGATTATCCTGAATTCGGTGTATTTGGAAACCTCAGAGGATACTTCAATATTAAAATTAAGCTGTTCTGAAACCTTCTTGCAGATATAAAGTCCCATACCCGTAGATTTACTGGTCTTTCTTCCATTTTCTCCTGTAAAGCCTTTATCAAAAATCCTGTTTATATCCTTTGCAGGTATACCTATTCCATTGTCTCGTATGGAAAGTATTATGCTTTCATCCCTTTCCTCTGCATTCAATTCAATTTTTCCGCCTACATCCACATATTTACACGCATTGTTGATAATCTGCTCTATGACATAATAAGTCCATTTTCTGTCTGTATATATATTAAAATCCAGATGATTAATTTTCAGTTCTATTTTTTTAGATATAAATGCATTCATATTGCTCTTGATTACATTTTTGACCAGGCTGTTTAAGTCAATCTCTTCAACTATAAAATCCTGACTGTAATTGAGCGCCTTGCTCATATAAAGTACTTGATTCACTAGAAAATTAATCCTGTCTATTTCCCATCTTAATTCTTTCGAAAAATCATGCATCCCTTCATTTTCTATATTTTCTGCTAAGAGTTCACAAACTGACAGAGGTATTTTGATTTCATGAACCCATTTTGTTATGTAATCATTTATTTCTTCTAAGTCTCTTTTTAACTCCTCCGTCTCTCTCAACTTTTCCTTATTTTTTAAAACAATGATTTCTTTTATAAGCATCTGCTCCAGTCGGTTTCCTTCTTCCTCGGCAAAATGATCCAGATTTTCCTCAAATTCTATAGCTCTTTTTAGTCCTATATAGGTATTTCTCCACTTTGCATAGTCTACAATCAAAAATATCAAAAAAGCAAAAAATAATAATATATTTAAATAAATAATATCCAATAGTGGTTTGCTTAAATCTATACTGCTGATTAATGTTAAATCTACGATGAAAAGCATAAAAAAGAATAAAAGAACTGTTCTGTGCGAGTCCTTTAAATACTTAAATAGCATCATAGTATCATATACCCCTGTGATTTTTTAGTTAATATGAAATCCTTTAAGCCAATATCCTCTAATTTGCTTCTGAGTCTGTTAACATTTACTGTTAAAGTGTTTTCACTGATAAAAAATTCACTTTCCCAAAGTACCCGCATTATTTTATCTCTGGATACAATCTTCCCCTTATTTCTCATAAGCAACTGAAGGATCTTAAATTCATTTTTGGTAAGTTCAATTTTCTCTCCATTATAGGTAAGGGTTCCGTCATTAATATTCAAAATCGTCCCGTTACATTCAATAATTTGCCCGTCATTCTGTCCGTAAGCATAAGTTCTTCTGATAAGGGCCTGAATTTTTGCCAGCAAAATGTCCATAGAAAATGGTTTAGTCACATAGTCATCTCCCCCCATATTAACCGCCATAACGATATCCATATTGCTGTCCCTTGAGGAAAGAAATATGATTGGAACATTGGAAAGATCCCTAATCTTTTTACACCAGTAAAATCCATCAAAATAGGGTAAATTAATATCCATGATAACCAAATGTGGATTATGTTTTGCAAATTCCTGTAAATTTCTTCAAAATTCTGGACTCCAATACCTTCAAAGTTCCACTTGGAAATGCCCTCTTTTATATGATTGCAAAGGGATCTGTCGTCTTCAATTATAAGTATCTTATACATAAAATCACCTCAAATGATTAATGCTTAGAACTTCATCATGATTTTCAGCTTGCCAATTACAGTTATCTATTACAGTCACAAAAGCTATACATTCATCTCGTTACAAACCTTCATATATGTTATTACATCGAGTATCCGATATCTTAATTTTACAATGTATAAGTGATACTTCAACCCTTATTTCAGAATCTAATAAAAAAGCTCCTCGTCATAAAAAATCCATTCAATGACAGGAGCTTATATACACTAACTTACAGAAGAAGCTGTAACAGCATCCAAATAGGCTAAAAAGAACTACTTTTCAAACTGCTCAATGTTTCTTCAGCCCATTCAAGTTCTGCCTTATAATGCCGTTCATGATGGCTGAAGATAATACTTACCATAGTTCTGTATTCCGCTGGAATTAAATTTAAAGTTTCTTTTTTATGGTTTTCAAGATGAGATATTGATTTGTTCAGGGTGTCTATATAATCTATTAAATGCTTAAAAACTTCTGCTGTTTCAATATAATCAGAAAAGAAAAAAACAGCATCTGAAGAAAATAACGGCCTATACTCAAATTCAAGTAACTCGGACATCATATTTTTAAATGCCTCTTTTCCTTGGTCCGTTATGGAATAAATAACTTTTTCAGGTCTGCTTCCTGACTTTTCACTGCATGCATTAAGTAAACCGCTTTTTTCCATTTTCTCGAGATGATAATAAATTGTAGGCAGCTTAATTTGCGTAAAATCAGAAAGCTGCTCTACAATGATTTTTTTAATTTGATATCCATGTTGGGGGCCAAATCTTTGAAGTAAACCAAGAATATAAAATGGGATCATTCCATTCACCTTTCCATAAAAAAAATTAACCAGTACTGACTGTAGTATATTTTAGCACTGACTAATCTGTCAACTCAAAATACCCCTATTTTTCCCTGACCTTTTCAAAGAGCATATATCTAACTTCCATTTGATCCCTCCGTCCACATAAAAACCATAGTTTGAAAACTCTATGGCGCACCCGTTCATCCTATGCCAATAAATAATTAATCTGATCGGATAAACTAATCCCAGCCGTATCCCATTTTCTTTCCGGACATTCCACTATTTCATATGACAGACCCAACCCATCAATAAATTGAATAAACTTGTCATCAAACCATGGAGGGGTCCATGTTCCAGATCTGCATATATGAATTGCTGCCACCACAACACATTGATTGAAATTATCAAAATCATAATATCTGATGTTATAAATACGATTAAGCGATTGAAAATATTCTGGCTTCTCTATTGTATGGGGGCTATAAAAAATAACAGCTTTGTTGATAAGCCGCTCCTTTAGAAGTTTTCCAAGCCAATTGGAACAATTAACTTCAGCATCAAGAGACAAAAATCCGCCATACCCAAGATCCGCATGGAAATCAAACAAGTATACTGTTTTACAGTTATTTTGATGTGCAATTTCATATGACATGGTATGAGAATCTGAAACATAAACTCTTATGTCCTTTACAAATTTAAATTTTTTCTTGATTTTGCTCCAGAACGTATAAAATTCGTAAGAAAGGTGAAATGCTTTTTGAATATCTTCTCCCCGAGCTTTTCCCTGAATATATCTTTTATACCAAAGGTCAATCAGGTTTTTCTTATTTTCTGAGTAATAACCCCAATAATACTTTGAACTATAGATAAAATAGTCCCAATCTATGGATAGCAAGCACTTTTCCATATCATAACCTCCTGCATCTGACTGTCCTGTTAGGATATAAGTGCTTTTATGCCCTTCTAAAACTCTACCTGTAATATATTTTAGAAAGATTAGAACTCCAACACCCCTAAAAAATTACATTATTTCAAAATATATCGCTAATACTTATTATTTGATTCTTATATTATAAAGTCAATTCTCAATAATACCGTTTAATCAGGATAAGGGATTATTTGTTGAAAATATCTTTTCAAAAATCAGTATTATTAAAAAGATTATGTCTTTTCTTCATGTTGGTTTAAATCCGTAATGGTGATTATAAAAAACTCAACAGAGCAAAATCTCTGTTGAGTTTAATCGAATTGCATTTAGTTTACTTTTTAAATTTTAAATTGTGAAACAGTACACTGCAAATCTTGAGCAAGTTGAGATAAATTCTCGCTGGCTTCAGAAAGAGCTTTCATAGAAGCAACTTGCTCTATGGTTGCAGAAGTTACTTCCTGGGTTGCTGTAGAGTTTTCTTCTGCAATTGCAGACAAATTCTCCATAGTATTTAATATGACGTTTTTCATTTCAACCATTTTCTTGCCTAATACATTCAATTCTGTAACTGCTTGCTGGCATTCTTTCATTGCATCATCAATCAATTTATATTTTTCTTCGCTTTTTGAAATACTCTCAGTCTGTTCTTTTGTAATTTGGGCTATTTTTGCCATAGTGCTTACCGCATCTTGTGAATTAATCTGCAATTCCTCCACTATTTGTCCTATGACATGGGAGGAATTTGCCGATTGCTCCGCCAATTTTCTAATCTCGTCTGCCACAACTGCAAAACCTTTTCCAGATTCCCCTGCCCTTGCAGCCTCTATGGCAGCATTTAAAGCTAAAAGATTCGTTTGCTCTGCAATAGAAGTAATAATATTGCTGGCCTGATTAATCTTTTGCGCACTGTTGTTTGTTTTTATGATTATATCAGAAATAGTTTTATGAGCCGTATTGCTTTCTTCATTGATTTCTGTCAACTTTTCAATTTCAGTAAACCCTTCATGAACAATAGCAGTAACATCATGAATAATATCACTAATATTGTTGGCTTGCTCAATATCTTTATCTATGATATTTCCCAGCATTATCACCTTTGAAGTCCCCTCTTCTGTGCTTTGCGCCTGATCGGAGGCCCCTTTGGCAATTTCTTCAATAGTTCTTGAAACTTCATCTATTGCACTGGATGATTTCTGCGACGATGCTGATATCTCCTGTGAAGTTGCTGCCAGTTGCTCTGATGAATCACTGATTTTACGAATAAGACTCTGAAAACTTTCTTTGATACTATACAAAGACTGAGCTAATTCTCCGAGCTCATCACTTCGATTTTGATCTTTTGGTGAGATTGCTATTCCAAGATTTAACTCAGCCAATTGCTTTGAATAGGCAACTGCCCTTTTTATCGGCCTTGAAATATTATTCGACAATAATAGTCCACTAATTAAAATAATTCCTGAAAATATAGCCATAACAACGATACATATAGTTTTAAACTTATCCAACCCGTCACGTATCAATTCGACACTATAATCAATTCCTATAATTCCAACGACAACTCCATCATTATTTTTTAATGGATAATAAATACTAAGAATTGCTCCCCACTTTTTATCATGAAAAATATTATTATCTGTATAAGGTTCTCCGCTCCATGCTTGTTCATATTCCAGAGCAGATTCTTCCCTTTCACCTACATGGGAAAGCTCTTCATCAGGAGATCCATCAACTACGTACATAAAATCCCCTTCGTCTGTTTTTCTCATCGTATAAAGGTACTTGGCACCGCTTAATTCACGGACTCTCATAAGTTCTTCTCTCAATTTGACATATTCAGGAGTAGCTTCATCTTCAATAGTCCTGATTTCTACGAATTCATCAATATCTATCAGGTTACTGACATAGCCCGCAATATTATATGCCCTGTCATTTGCTTCTTTTATAAACAACTTTGACGTTTGGTTGTATAGTATTACTGTAATCAAACTGGTTAGTATTAATACAATAATAAGAAATAAAACAGTAATTTGAAATTTTATGCTCTTTTTTGGAAATAAATTTTTAACCATACCTCCGCCTCCATGCAATTTCCCCATTTTTATTCATTTTATGATAATACCTATTGTAATGGATACACATTATTGCATCCGTTTTAATTTTAAAACTTCTTACAATCAACACCCTAAAATATTGCGATATTTTTCACATGTAAAAATAAAAGTTTTCTAACATTGATTTTTGGTAGAATAACCATTAGAAAAAGTCAATGTCAGAAAACCCTTTTCTCATAATGTTTTTTACTATAATTTAAATTTACTTACCTGATTGATCATATCCTTAGCCATGTCTCTTAAGTTTTCTACGGTGGAGAATAAGCTAACAGCAGTTGCATTCATTTCTTCTGAAGCTGCGGATGTTTCTTCTGAAATAGCTGATGTACTTTCTACTCTCTCTAAAATATTCTCTTTTTCTTGATTTATATTTTTGGCAGAAGAATATGCTTTGTTAATTTCAGGAATTACATTTTCAATTTCACCGACAATTTCTTTAAATGACTTAATTGTCGAGTTAATTCCAGTTAATTGATTATCCAATTCAACCTTCATACTGTCGCAATTTTTTAGAATTACACCCGTATCATTAGTTATATTGCTTAATAGATGAGCAATTTCATTTGCAGAATTCTTGCTTTGCTCTGCTAGTTTTCTTATTTCATCTGCTACTACAGCAAATCCTTTACCCGATTCACCTGCTCTGGCTGCTTCTATTGCTGCATTAAGCGCCAGTAAATTCGTTTGTTCTGCTATGCTGTCAATCAAAGTAGTAATCTCATTGATCTGCTTTACATTTTGGCCTAAAACTCTAATCTTTTCTTCAAATTCTTTAAAACTTCCCCCTACACTTTCTACGGATAACACAAGTTCTCCCATATTGTTGTTTCCTTCACTTGCCAATGTATTAATCGAATTTGCTTTTTCTTGTATATCCGTTAATGTTATCGTCATTGTTTCAATTGCTCTAGCAAAATTTGAAAGTGTATTAGTAATATCTATTAGATTATTTGACTGTTGCTCTGTACCTTTAGAAACTTCTTGAGCAGCATTAGCAACCTCTTCCGATGAACTGGCCACAGTTTCAGCAACATTATGTAAATTTTCAGCTTTGATATTAATAGCATTAGAATAATCTTGAATTGTTGATAGCATTTCTTTTAATGATACCTGCATTGATTTAGTGGATTTAGCGATTTCACCTATTTCACTATTACTCATTAAATACTTTGCATCTATTTCTGCTGAAAAATCACCATTTCCCATTACTCGTAAATAACTGGCGATATTAGTTATTGGATTGGAAATTCTTTTAGCAATTAAAATGGTTATTACTACGCTTAATGTGACAAAAAATGCAATAAACAAAATTGTTATCATACCTATGCTTTTAGCACTACTCAAAAATTCAGACTTCTCAACAAAACATACGTAAATCCAGTCCAGACTTGAATTTAGGTCCTCAGGTCTTTCAATGCTTATATAATAATCTTTGCCATCTGACATTTTGGCTTCAAACGGAGCTTTAATATTATTCAAATCCTCTAATTGACTTATATTAAGCTCACTGATATTTTTTGAAACTAAACTTTCGTCTTTAGGATTTGCCAATATGGTACCATTTTTATCGACCATAATAACGTAACCGTTTTTTCCTATTTTAATACTCTCAATCATCTTCGTTAACACATCGAGATGAACGTCCAGACTTATAACACCTGTAACTTTACCACTAGCATTTTTTATGGCCGAAAGTGATTGAATACAGTTGGTACCATCAGACCCGAAATATACATCCGTATTCAAATAAGGTTGATCTGGATGTTCTAATCCTAGTTTATACCAATCCCTTGTTCTTGCATCATATCCATTCTTCCTGTCTGATGCTGGATAACGAAGGTATCCGCCATTTTCTTCAACACCTAATGAAATACTTTGTATTTCTGGGTGAGATTCTGTGAACTTTTGCAAAGTAATATATACTTCTGCTTCATAAGGGTCATTTTCCAGAGGTGTCATTTTAACAATGCCAGAAGGATCTTCTTTATCAACATAGGAAGTTATTCTTGAGTCCAGTTCTTGTAAAAGAGAATCCTGTGATAACATAAGCGTATTTTCCTGAATTAATGTCAACTGGTTTTCTATACCAGTATTCACTTGAACTAATTCCCTGTGAATAGAACTTGTATAATCTTTTTTCGTTTGATTAGCGACTACTCCATAAATGATTATACCCATCAATAATAATGAACTTACAATTAAAGAAACAAAGCTAAGTATTAATTTAGCCTTAATACCATATTTAACATTCAACACTCTCTTCATTGCTTCCTATCTTCCTCCATCCTAAACCAATGAGTTTTCAAAATCAAATGAAAATTGTGCTGATCATTCCTACGATCACTTATTTCTTTAAAAGTCTTATTTTGATTTTCTAAATAGTACAATCACTTAAAACTTTAAAATATTTTCAAGGTACCTTTCAATAAAAAACTACTCCATTAGATTGCTGCCAGACTACATTCATCATATATAGTCTGTCTACGGCTTAAGTCGCAAACTTAAATCTATCGTTCTACATTATGTTACACGTATCGACATTTTTCAATGTTAAAATAGTACTAACTTTTCAATAAAACTGTTAATTTTATTTTATATTCTTTCATTAAAAAATGTTTGGATAGAAAAAAAGGTTAAGTAATATTTAATTCCAAACAAAAACAACACTGTTATTTTTGCAAGTACCATCTGTGTACTGGTCACAGGAATGACTCGCAAATTTTTAAATGTATCGTAATCCCTCTCCATAAAGAATAATAAAGCAGCAATCACACCAATTATACAAGGAAGCAAAAATTGTACTCCAAAACCCAACACCATATTAAAAAGTCCATCGAAAGCATCTGCCTGATTAATATAACGTTCCATTATGGAAGGTGTCAAAATAATGTACGTCAAGGGTACCGGAAATAGAAATGCTGACAGAATAACTAGAAAAATAAACTTTTTGCGTTTTAATTTTCTAAACTCATTCCTAATTAATTTAAGCAATCCCCTCACCTCCGGTTACTCTCTTAAAGTAGTCCTCCAATGGCTCCTTGTATAGATGAGCATCCGTAACATCCAATCCCTGCTTGATATATTCTCTAAGGATTGATGAAATTGGAATATGAACATCCATGAGCTGAATGTTGTTCTTATCATTTATTTTAAAATTACGAGTATGAAAGTTGTTTTGGAGAATTTGTGCTGCCCGACCACTGTCCGATACCGTAAAGTGTATATATTGCTGACTTTTCAATTCCAGTTCTTGCAGACTTTCTTCTTCCAAAAGCACACCATGATCGATAATTCCCACATCATCTGCCAACATAGCTATTTCAGAAAGAATATGACTGGAAAGCAAAATCGTTTTTCCCTGTAGATCGCAAAGTTCACGGATAAAAGAACGAACTTCGGCAATTCCGATTGGATCAAGGCTATTGGTTGGCTCATCCAGAATCAATAAATCAGGATTATGCATCACTGCAAGAGCAATTGCCAAACGTTGCTTCATTCCAAGGGAATACTGTGCGAACAGTTTTTTATCACGATAAGGCAAGCCAACAAGTTCTAATGCATTTTTGATGTAGGTCTCCTTTTTTAAACCACGAAGATCAGCAAATATCTTCAAATTTTCTGTGGCGGTCAGATTAGGATAAAAACCCGGGGATTCAATTAAGCTGCCGATATGGGGCAAAATTTCCCTGCTGTGTACACCTATATCTTTCCCAAAGATCTTAATATTCCCAGATGTTGGTTTGGTAAGCCCCAAAAGCATTTTCATCGTAGTTGTTTTACCGGCACCATTTCTTCCAAGCAATCCATAAATACGCCCTCGCTGAACATGCATGTTTAAGCCGTCAACACTCTTCTGGGAACCATATTGCTTTGTCAAATTTTCTGTTTCAATAACATATTCATTCATAGTATACATTACCTCCTTTGATGAAGGCATTGTATCACAGGTACCTTAAGAAGATTTGGAAATAACCTTGAGATTACCTTGAGATTACTCATACTAAGATATGCAGTCTTAAATTTATACGATATAATAAATGAAAAGATAAATATCACCCGAAAAAACAGTGGAAGGTGTCAATTATGATGTTAGACAAATCCATTCTTATTGTAGATGACGAACAGGATTTATTAATTATGATCAAATCCATTTTTATGCGGGCAGGCTACACGAATATCATTACTGCCTCTTCGGCAAAAGAAGCACTCAAAATGCTTTCTAAAAAAATACCTGATATGATTATCCTGGATATTATGATGCCAGAAATGGACGGCTTTGAACTGTTACAAGAAATCAGGACAGTCAGTAAGGTTCCTGTACTCATATTAACTGCCAGAGGTGAAGCTGAGGATCGATTTTCGGGCTTTGAACTTGGCGCAGATGATTATCTGGTTAAACCATTTTTACCCAGAGAACTTTTGTTGCGTGTTAACGCAATTTTGAGACGGGCATATCCTAAAAGTAATCGGATTGTCGTCCTTGATGCGGTATGTGTTGACTTAGATCTGGCAGAAGTAATACGAGAAAATGATAGAATTCCTCTTACTGCAAAAGAATATGCGATTTTTTTAAAATTAGCAGAAAATGCAGGGCGTATTGTTACAATTGGTTCTCTTTGTCAAACAGCATGCGGTGAGATTTGGCAAGGCTATGAAAATACCCTTATGACTCACATCAGACATCTTCGGGAAAAGATTGAGAAAGAACCCTCTGCCCCTGTTTCTTTACTCACTGTAAAAGGATTGGGTTATAAGTTGATCGTGAAGGAGGAATATTAATGGAGCTTGCATATCGTTTCTTTCGAAAATATTTTATCTCTACTATTTTCCTCCTCCTTTTTTTTCTTTTATTTAATATGTTACTGATTATAGGTGTTTTACTCTTTGCCAACATTAATTCAAACCACCTCGAAATGCCAGTAAAAACCATCAGTAATCTTATTTCTGTGAATGATAAGGGAGATATATATTCTGAAGATGCTGTGGGGAAATTATTAGATCAGAAACAAGCTTGGGCCATGCTGTTAAATGACTATGGAACCGTAATATGGCAGTACAACATGCCAAGTCATCTGCCCAAGCAATACTCGTCTACAGACATAGCAAAATTCAGCCGATGGTATCTTAATGAATATCCTACTTATGTGTATGAACATTCAGCTGGTTTATTGGTTATTGGGTGTGCCCCTGAGAGCATTGTGAAATGGAACTATTCAATGAATACAAAATATACTTCTCTTATGCTGGCAGGCTGTGTCATTATTGTCATAGCAAATGTTTTTCTGATGCTTCTTTTATTTTGGCGGAACACTCAAAGGGTCGAAAAAGCAATTACTCCAATTTTACAGGGGATTGAAAAAATCTCTAACGGACAAGAAGTTTCTCTGCCGGAAAAAGGAGAATTAGCTGAAATCAACCACAAACTGAATAATGCCGGATATCACCTTTTAAAAAAAGAGCAAGCCAGAGCAGAATGGATTAATGGAATTTCCCATGATATACGAACTCCTCTTTCCATTATGCTTGGGTATGCTGGTGAAATTGAAGACAGTGATGGTGTCCCTGAAGAAATCAGAAAGCAAGCCTGCATCATTCGACAACAAGGAATGAAACTTCGCCAACTCATAACCGACTTAAATCTGGTCTCAAAACTGGAATATTCCATGCAACCTCTTCATTTATGCACCATTGATCCTGTTGAGCTGACCAGGCAAATACTGGTTGGATACACAGAGAATGGATTGGATGAAAAATATACTTTGAAGTTAGAAGCAAATCAGAACGAGATACCTGGCATACAGGGAGATGCCTCTTTGATTGCCCGTATGCTGGAAAATCTGATTCAAAACAGCATCAAGCATAATCAGGAAGGCTGCCATATTGTCATATCAATTCAATCTGGTGAGGGTAAATGTATTATTAACGTATCTGATGACGGTAAGGGAGCGACAGAATCAAAACTTATGCAATTAAATAGAGGAACTATTTTAGGAGAGACTTATGAAGTAAATAGCGAGACTCCCCACGGTTTAGGCCTACGATTGGTTCACCAAATCGTAAAGGCACATAATGGAGTCATTCAATTTTCCAATAGAAATCCCCATGGCTTTTCAGTTAGAATTGAACTTCCAGCAAGACATGAATGATAGCTCTCTTAATTTTTACCATTATCAATCTGCTAAATTATATATTTTTTAAACAATTAATATGGTCCTTCAAACAACAAAATAAGGAGCATCAGATCTCTCAAATGCTCCTTTTACCATTATTTTCATCTCATTGCTGTCTTAACTTTTAATTAATTTCCCAATCCTAATTTTTCTTAAGTACTTGCTTTACAATATTCTGTGGATCTTTTACAAGCAATACTGCAACCCATATCACTAAAGCCAACGTAATTACGGATAAGCCAAGAAAAGCATCATTTAATATAGCCTCAGCTGCCGGGGTAAAATAACCTGCCCCCAATTCCATATATTCAAAAACGGCATCAACCAGCCACATAATAGAAGCACCCCAGAACATATAACATAAGGTGCCAACCTTTAGCTGACGTGCTTTTTCACTGGTGTACCAAACCACTGTCGTGATCACAGCAGCAAGAACAGTTAATAACAACGTCATTAATGAACCCCTTTCGCTTCCATACCGGTCATCAACTCATCTTTTCTGCTCTCAATTAAGCTGGTTACATAAGTCATAATACCCCAGACAACCGTTACCAATACCGCCATCGAAACACCTACTGTAGACATTTCTTTTAACATTTCTGCTGTATCAACAGGATTGCTTGCAGCTGTAACGAATGGGAAAAATGGCTGAATTTCCCCATGCCATAAATGTTCAAATGCAAGCAAACAGGTGCCTCCCCAAAGCAGATGATTTAAACGTTTAAGTTTTTTTGAAAAGCCTTCTTTACTAAATGAAGAAATGCTCATACCATATTTCAGTTGCCCCTCATTCTGTTTCTTTTCATTATGCTCAATTACTTTTGTTACAATGGTTGTTACCACAGCTTCTGCAGCCGGTACGATAAAACATGACATAATCATATCCCCCTTCATTACATAAAAAGATACATGAGTCTGTTCCCAATATCGTACATCTCCATAACGTTCAATTTAATAAATAGTAAGTAAGGAGGCCTCGCGCCTCCTTATATGATTACTAATTATCCGAAATTATATTGTATTTTAGGCAATATGTCAATTCCTTGCAACTATTGATTTTTGTACAAAATTTGCTTTATATTCTTCATTATTATTAGACATATATTACATATATGCTATAATCATTTTGCTGTCTCTTAACTTGAGTAAATTTTCTTCTACTCACTTTTATATGCAATTGCATCCATTTGTACATGAAGTCCTTCTGGACCACCAATATGTGCAAAATCTGTCTGGATGGTTTTTCTTGCGGGATACTTCCCAGAGAAACGTTCTTTAAAAACTTTTTCCATGACAGGTATATTCCATGGATCTCTTAATAAAACATCTACTTTAACCACTGATTCTAATGTCAAACCAATCTCTTTCAGGCGACGCTCCATTTCATCCAAAGCCTCATGTACCTGGGCTTCAACAGATTGTCCAACATTTCCTACACAAAAATTCAAAAACACAAAATCTCCAGCCTCAACCATTTCTGACCATGCATATTCTTCATTAACATGATATCTTTTAATATTAGACATAATCTATTTTCTCCCTTTTTTTCAATTAAATCAAAATAATCTTGCAGATGAGATACTCCCAGATATTTTGCAAAATTACTTATTGTGACATCAAGTATTTCCGGTTTATGCCCTCGAACTTTGGACTGTAAAACAAGGTCAGAATTCCGACCAACCACATTTAATGGATCGTACTGAATACTACCTACTCTTTTAAAGTATTCTATAACGCCATCTGAGCCTGGAAAGCCTTCATAGTCATTTAAGTTATGATAGTTGATTAGAAATTGTCTCAATTCTTCTTTTGAAAGAACTTCATTCACCCTCACCCCTCCTTTATTGTAAGTATACTAAAAAAATTATGACATCTGTATGTCATAAATCAGGCTAGCAACTAAAAAAATACCAACATCTTCTATACATTTCTCAAAATACACTAAAGCCCATTATGATTAAACAACCTTACACGGACATCTATCATAAATATAAAAGCAAAATCATAATAGTTTGATCTATTTTCATCTTTTCCTGGCTTCTCCAGTCATCAGATAATTTTTGACATAAAAAGTTTTTCCCAAAATTCCAAAAGCCCTCTTGGTCTCTTTTATCTATTAGAATACTTAATTCTTTTTCAAATTCTGTTTTGAAGCATGGAAATTTTGAAAGAAGAAAATATACCTTGTACAATTCAGAAAAATTGTTATTAAAACCTTGATTTAATATAACTCTTGTGTACCCTATCTTTTCTCCACTATAATGCAGCCATTTTAAATAATTTTGCTTTAACGCATCATCTATTTCTGCCTGCATGTTAGCAAAAAACTCGATAAGATAGATTGAATTAAGGCCGATATAACTTCCTTCAATATCGCACCCCAATAATTCTTTTGCTGTTTTATTGGCTCTTTCCCTGTTGTATTCACCATCTGCAAAGGTTTCTTTCAGAATAGTATGCCAACAATTGAATATTGAGAAAAATTCCTTGCATTTTGAGCCAAATATCGAAAGCTTAGAGGCTACAAATAAAGGTTGTGCAGATCTGTACCATTTATTTTTTTCAAAACCATCGGGCCACTCTATTCCGCCTTTTAGAACTTCCTCCATATAGCCACATAGTTTATCTACCAACAAATTCCCCCGTTGAAGGTCCAGCATTTTCATTGAATCTACAGCACATTCCGTAGTAGGGAATTTCTGCTTTATTTTGGAGTTTCGGGAATGAAATCTTCCATATCCACCATCATCATACTGATGTGCTTTCAATAATTCAACCCACTTGCTATGATAGAATCCATCAAACAATTCCGAATCAACATCTTCTTTAAGCATTCTTCTTATTCTATATTGAACTGCAGTACAGGGTGTTCGTTCTTGAATTCGATCGATTACTTTAAATAGGCACATAAATCAATTCCTTTCATGAATCAAATCAACAGAATCGAATAGTTAATACCCATGATCCACATGTCTCCATTGCCCACCTATGCTTCGTACTAAAATCCAATTCCACCCTTCATATGTACTGTTCGGATTGAGTGAACCATTACCTCCAGATGAATCGACATCAAATGAAGACAATAAAACAATAGCTTCATCGGCCCCATTTCTGTCTGCCCAATCTTGATAGTCCTGACAAGTCTCATCTCCTGCATAATATATTTCTTTTAATGTGCACCCATTCCAACTTTTGTTAAACTCTTCTAAAATAATTTGAATAGCAGAATGAATATCATCCTCAGTATATATTTTGGATTCTACATCTATCACATTGATATTCTTAATATTATCACCACAAGCAGGTATACTAAAAAACATTACTAGGCTTATCATTAAACTCATTATTTTTCTCACACTTATCACCTTTTTGATGTTGTCAATTAAGTTCATTCCACAATTATACAACATTTTACATCAATTATATCCATTATATTAAATTTTTTAAAAAATATCTTAACGTTCCACATAATTAAATATCTCTTTCAGCTCCTCAAATCATTAAATACTATATCATGTATCTTAGATCTCGTGCATTTCATTGTAAACTCAGATTTCATATAATCTGTCTTTACTTTTCTTTCGGTTTGCTAATAGTATTAATAAACTAACCAAGCAGTACCCTGATACTGCTATAATAGATGCTTCAATTCCGAACTCCCCTCCTGTCAAAGCAAAGGACTTACTTTCCAATATATAACTGTACAAAGAATAATGATTTAATTCTGTACCAACGCTGATCACTCCACCAATAATCACAAAATTCCAAACAGCATGAACAATAGCGCTATTCCAGATAGACTTGGATTCATAGGTAATAAGCGCCAACATAATTGCTGCCATTGTTCCTGCAATAATCACCAATGCCCAATTCAGCAAACTAAATTTGATCCCAATAAGATGTGCAATACCGAACAAAAGAGAAGGTATAATGATTGCAACTTTTTTATTAAATTTTTTTTCTACAACATTTAACATTATTCCACGAAAAACCATTTCCTCAGTAATTCCCGCTCCAAGGCCTGTAAAAAAAATTCCTCTACTTAATATACTTAATTTCGAATTCAAATCCATCGCATTTTGCTCAAAGGTTCCATTAAATAAGAAAAAACATACAGTTACTATAACCGGCAAAAAAATCGCAACAACTACCCATTTAGACTCCAGTTTAAATTTTGTAATATAATAATTGCCCAGTTCATCGTTTAAATATTTTTTACATAGTAATTTAATTAAATAGTAGGTAAATAGAATATACAAAATACCACATATAATATTGCAAGCAAATTCTGGTACTTTAACCTTAAGCAAAGCCTCAGCAATTAATACTGCTAATATTTGAGATATAATCAGGATCAATATGCTGAATACAATGGATAAAATCATCTTTTTTGTTTTCATTTCCCTTTTCCTCCTTATTATCTCTTTATATAAAGAGTAGAAACATTTTATCCAATGAATATCAGTAGAAGATATCTAGAATTTCCCCTATATCTTTAAATTACATTATAATAATATTATATATATACGTAAATATATACTAAAGTTCTCAAATTCAAGAAAAAATTTGATGTTATCAAAACGTTGTGCTCATATGACTCGATTGGCCATAATGTATACCTGTTGATAATTAATATTGGTTTTTATTGTTATAGTTTTAAATAATTTAATTATAAAAATTTAGTTTACAATAATGTGTTAATATCTTATAATGTGAAAGTTGCTTTACTGAAAACACCATAAATATTATGGTAATTTTACAAATGATTAAGCTGACTAGACTAGAAAGGAGTACACATGAGAAGTAAAATTGGGAGTAAGATTTTAGGATTAGCCATCGCTTTAGCTTTGGTTGGTGAGTTAAGTAATGTACTGAATTTCTTAACAATCCGAAATATGTATAATGCAAGCTTGACAATAAGCGAAGATACCGTAACAAGTATAAGAAATTTGGAAAATCTGAGATCAAATCTCGATCAGTTACAGAAGAAATTACTACTACATTGCATTGTAACAGATCAAGAAACATTGAAAGATATTGAAATGGACATTAGTATTGTCAAAGGTGAACTTTCAACATCTATCGATACAATTCAAAAGAGCTTGGTAGAACAAAGGGCAATTCGTATTGTCCCCCTTATTTTGGACAAAAACTCACTAATGCTTAATATATCTTAGAATTTCATATTAATTTTTCTTCACCCTAATTTGATTCTACAGAAATATTTATCTTCATCAAGGATAAA
>Ga0134100_1000211_pt1 | contig 72286 bp, 61 predicted proteins | sample 11_taG_2_FD_94444 | JGI IMG/M metagenome (GOLD analysis project Ga0134100, IMG submission 94444) | Switchgrass degrading microbial communities from high solid loading bioreactors in New Hampshire, USA - 11_42_5_180_A3 metaG | ecosystem: Engineered > Bioreactor > Semi-continuous > Anaerobic >...
CGCTCAGGCTTGCGCCAGATGGCTCAGGCCTTTTCAGCATGCATTATTTTCAAGGTTCAATGTCCCTAGCGTCTACGCTACTTTTTTCTCATTTACCACTTGACTTCATATAGTCAGTCTTATCATCTTCCTCTTCATGATTGGACTGACCGTAGGCGATATAGTTGTATTTTTCTCCGCTGTAAAATCCCCCAAAATACGGTAATTCAAAATCTATACTTTTATGCGCAATTAAATTATATTGTTGATCATACTTCTCGATAGTAACCGTATTATTTTTTGCCTCCAGTACACTTAGAGTCCCGTCTTTGTTATCTATAAGATAAGTCAGGGGTACAGTTTTCCACGCAGGACAATAAGACGATAACGTATTATCTACAGCTTCATAGGCTGTTTTTACGCGGTATGCATTATCCGGAATTTTTGTGTATATATGAATTCTATTGTTATCACCATCCCACTCGACATCGAACGGTATCAATTCTGCCAAATCACGAAGCTTAAAATAGTTGTATCCATCAATTGTGTAAGCTGTTATGCTTTTTTCAATGCCATCCAATAGTATTTTTGAAGTTGACTTTACTGCGGTATAGCTTTTTCTTGGATTATAATACCTATATAGTTCGATATTCTCATAAGGTTTTCCTGTAATAATTTCTATTGTGTTTCTTTGTCCATTCCAGGAAACATCAAACTGGCTGGTCGTATCCGATAAGACCTCTGCAAGGCTCCGCAGCTTAAAGTAATTGTAGCCGGAAATACTGAAACCTTCTATCCATACCTGTCGACCATTAACCAATAAGGCGCTTTCTGTAACCCTGACTTTAACTCCGACCTGTGCGGAAACAGGCATGGACATTGTTAAAATAAGAAACACCAGGAACAGAGATAAATACTTTCTCATACAATTCCCTCCAAAAAATTGTTATAGGTAAATTGTACCATTGATTTTTCCTCTTCATTCTCTGGGCAGATAGCATCCATGGTCAGAAATGAATCCTCATCTTTAGTAACTCAGAAAGATAATAAAAATATTAAAAAACAAGGAGCATTCTTGTGAATACTCCTTGTCTCTTTTGGAGCCCTCAATCAGAATCGAACTGATGACCTCATCCTTACCATGGATGCGCTCTGCCTACTGAGCTATGAGGGCGTTTTATCTATTAATGGCACCAGTTATTTTATTTTGCTGGAGCGGGTGAAGGGAATCGAACCCTCGCTGTCAGCTTGGGAAGCTGATGTTCTACCATTGAACTACACCCGCATGCACTATTGACATGCAGCGAAGTATATTCTAGCACAAGCTAAGGCCTTTGTCTAGTACTTAGCCTCAAGAAAATAGTACCGAATAAACGATGTTTTATCTTATTCCAGTCTTATGCTTCATGGCCGTGGACTTTTATTCATCCTCGTAATAATACTCTTCGTCGCGTTTTTCCACTTTTTCTTTGATAGTTATTACATTTTTCTGAATAGAGAATATGACCATGAAAATCTCAAACAGAACTCTGAGTATGATTTCAAGAATAATCGTACCTAAAATACCAATAAAAAAGTTTGTGACAAACATAGCCACTATTCCTACTACTATCAAAACTATTGCAAAAGCAATATAGAGTATTTTGGCCAAACCGCTGCTGAGCATCACTTCAAAATTAAGAACGTCTTGCAGATAATCGGAAAACTTATCATACCGTTTTTGTTTTCTAGGAATCAAAAACAAAAAGTATATCCATATAGCTACAATTACCGCACCGGTGAGAATATAAGCAAAAGACCCGCTCAGTGCCTGTGTGATTTTTTCAGCCATTGAAAAGAATCCGAGTTTTAAAAAACCTTCCATAGGTTAACCCCCATTATTCTTCTGTTTTATAATTTCGTCAGCAAGCTTTATAGCTTTATAAGCGTCATTGCTATAGTATGCACCGAAGCTTTCGGCAAAGCTTCGATCAACAACTGCCCCTCCTACCATCAAATGACAATTGAGATTTTCTCTCTTCATATCTGCCATAACCAGCGGCATTTGATTCATTGTTGTAGTCATAAGGGCTGAGAGTGCTATTATATCTGCATTATTTGCTTTTGCAGCATCAATTATCCGCCTTGATTCAACATCCTTACCCAGGTCTATAACTTTGAATCCATAGTTTCTAAGCAACATACCAAGGATGTTCTTCCCGATGTCATGAACATCGCCCTTTACAGTTGCTATTACGATGGTGCCCTTACTCTCAAATCTTTCCTCGTTATTCTTCTCCAGCTCCGGAGCAATTACCGCCATTGCCTTTTCCATGGCTTCGGCACCTCTTATAAGCTGAGGAAGGAAATATTGTTTTTGTTCGTAGAGGTCCCCCACCTTCTGAATCGCGGGAATCATTTCTTTATCTATAATCTCTTTTGGCATCTTTCCGCTTATCAGCGCCTGTCTTGCCGTATCCTCGGCGGCGTCCACGTCTCCATTTATTATAGCATCATAAAGGGATTTTAAACTAGTATCTTGCGGCTTTATCTTGTTTTCTGATGTTTTATCCTGCCCGAGGCTTTTCCCGGAATAATACTCAATATAGGAAAGCCCGCTCTTGTCCCTTGACATAAGCGCATCTGAGGCTTTTACACACTGCATCATTTGTTGATCGTTTGGATTTAATATGGCGGAAGTTAATCCGTTTGCAACAGCCATTGCCAAAAAAGCGGAGTTAATGCCCTCTCTTGCGGGAAGACCAAAGGAAACGTTGGAAAGCCCAATTATTGTATTTATTTTGAAAGTTTTTTTGCACCATGATATAACCTTAAGGGTCTCTAACGCTCCGTATGGATTTGATGCTATAGTCATTACAAGCCCGTCTACCAGGATATCCTCTTTACTGAAGCCCATTTCCTTTGCTCTGGAATAAACTCTCTTCACAATTTCAATTCTTCCTTCAGCAGTCTCCGGCACACCTTTATCATCAACGGGAAGCAGAACAAACATTGCGCCATACTTTTTTGTTATGGGAAGCAGTGCCTCTAATTTTTCGCTTTCCCCTGATATTGAATTTACAACGGCTCTTCCCGGATATATTCTTAACGCGGCTTCCAAAGCTTCGGGATTTGAGGTGTCAATCAGGATTGGAACCGGTACGGAGTTGCAAACCTCATTAACCATGGACTTTAATGTTTCTTTTTCATCTATTCCCGGAACGCCGGCATTAACGTCCAGCAGCATAGCTCCTGCTTCAACCTGTTCCCTGGCAAGATCTGAAACTACATCCATGTCGTCTTTTAACAAAGCTTCCTTTAAGAACTTTTTCCCAGTAGGATTAAGTCTTTCGCCAATTACGGCGAAAGGCAGGTAACCGTAAATCTCAACGGTTTTTCTGTTAGAACATGCCAGGCTGTAAAGCTTTCGTTCTACCTGGACAGGCTTCATGCCTTTTGCGATCTCTCCGACTCTCCGGATATACTCAGGGGTTGTGCCGCAGCAGCCGCCCAAAGCGTTAACACCAGCTTCGATCAATTCCTCAGTATAAGCTGCAAAACTCTCCGCATCCATGTCATATACAGTCGCCCCGTTTTCCAGTCTGGGTTTGCCGGCATTAGGCTTGGCTATAAGAGGAACTTTTGCGTAAGGCTTCATCTTTCTGATTATGTCCACCATCTCGGCGGGACCACTGGAACAGTTACATCCTACTGCATCGGCGCCTAATGATTGCAGCGTCACTAAAACACTCAACGGATCATTTCCCATCAGAGTTCGTTGACCTTCAAAAGTCATGGTAACCATAACAGGCAAATCGCAGCTTTCCTTTATTGCAATGAGAGCCGCTCTGGCCTCCTGCAAATCCATCATGGTCTCTACCGCAAACAAATCCACGCCGCCGTCCAAAAGGCCTTTTACCTGCTTTTTAAAGCCTTCCACCGTTTCTTCAAACATAACACTCCCAAAAGGGTACAAAAGGCTTCCACAGGACGAAATATCCCCTGCCACAAGCGCATCTTTGCCTGCCGCTTCCCTGGCAATTTCGGCAAGAGTTTTGTTAATGGCATATGTTTCGTCCGCAATACCATACTCCGAAAGCTTTATAGGGTTTGCCCCAAAAGTAAATGCGTATATTATATCCGATCCTGCTTCAATATATTTTCTTTGTGTATCCTTTAAAAGTTCACTGTTTATAGCCGCCCATTTTTCAGGACATACACCACCGGGCATGCCTGCCTTTTGAAGCAGAGTTCCCATTCCTCCGTCCAAAAGTATCAATCTGTTTTGAAATAGTTTTACGAATTCCTTTTTTGTCATGGAGTATCAACCTCTATCCTCGCTCCTGGCAAATACCGGCTATCGCGAAAACGGATTTTTCCGGTATGAGTAAACAGGCTTCATTTATCATTATTCCTAAATTCTGAGCATTCAATAATCTATAGAATTCCTTCTGCTGCAGAATATCAAAGTCGCCGTATCCGGGGCTGAAGCGCATTTTGGTCAGTAATTTTCCTTTTGGTCTTAAATACTGGTCCACCATTGCCATAACGAAATCCAGAGCCGAGTCGGTTATTTCAGATGCCGCCGCATCAATTACAACAGCTTCGCTCATTTTACCTTCTTCCTGCAGCCTTGCTATTAGTTCTGTTACTTTTGCTCCTCCCGTGGCGCCCATAATCAAAGCCTGCCGGCTGTTCTTCAACAGTTCTGAAAGTCTTAATCCCGATAGTATGGTTCCGTCCTCCAGTATAATTTGCGGAGGGTTAATTTGTGTGATACCTAAGATCCGGTATGCTGCCGTTATATTCATGATGTTTTCAGTTTTTTTAACAAGCCTTTCTATTTCACGCATGACTTCGGCTGAGAGTGTGGTACGGTATTTGTTATAACCCAGCCTCGACAGAATAAGATTTTTATTGTAAACCGGCTTTATCGATCTTACCACCTTAACATCATTCATTGCAGCATTGCCTCTTACCAGGTTTATCCACGATTTTCTCATATTTTATCATATATAAGGATGATGGACAAACATTCCTGCAATAATTAATCCTTTTTGCCAATTAAAAAGCAGCGAAGTATTTTTAGATTCTTCGCTGCCATTTATGTTAACCTGAGAGATATTGAGCGACCCTCAGGGGAATCACTTTTATGTCATTCTGAATGGAACGAAGCGGAAGGAAGAATCTAAAAGATTCTTTACTAACGCTCCGAAAGAAAGCGAGACAGATCCTTCGACTTCGCTTACGCTACGCTCAGAATGACAATATACGAGGTATACGCTGCTCTTAGGATGACAATTTATCTTATACAACCTTCCAGAAAATCTGCAAATTCTTTATTCACTTCGTACCTTGAGATAAAGCCTATATTCCTGTAATACACGGTCTCTAAGTATATTCCGCTTTTATTGTATATCCGTATAAATACCGGGTTCGCAAGAGCATTTCCTGCAGCGCCCTGAGCGGGTGCCGTTTCTCCGGTTGCAGTCTCTGTGCCGCCCATGTCCATTATAGCTTCTGGCTCTTCGGTCAATACGGGCTTGCTTTCTGTGGTCCCATTCTGCATATCATCGCGTTTCACCATAGGCATATCTTCGGCATATCCCATGTGGTCAGGTCCCGGATTTGCCGGGGCGGCTTTCCCTGGATAGGCTTTATTTTGCCCTGCATCAGGAGGCACAGGGTCAACTTCACGATGAGTAACATCGGCCTCAACATCTGTACCTTTGCTTTCGTCAGGCTTATAGTTGAATAATTTATCAAAATATTTATCGCTTGAATCTTTGAGCACCGAAAAATACCCGTAAAATTCTGAAATCTCATCAAGGCCGTTCAATTCTCTTACAATATCAAAACCGCCTTTAATCTTGCTTTCCTCTGAATAGTCGATAAACTGAATCTTCGCAATATCTTCAGCGCTGTTTATCCCGTACAGTTTCAGATACTTGACTGCATCCTCATCCTTATTGTTATTATAGCTTTCAAAAGTAAAAAACTTGAAAAGCATGTATGAATCATTTTTTTTCACTGCCACCACGGCTTCCGAGCCCGCGGGTTTGTAGTAGTACACCTCGCCGCCGATTAAGCCGGGATCAACGCTTTTTGTGATGGTGGTGAGTTTATTTCCAATGTCATTTTCATCTATTTTCCGCGGTAAACCGTATTCAGCCCTTAAATCATCGGATAAAAGTATATAATGCCTGTCATCCAACTGAAATTGATTTATCAGCGGGGCAGCCATGTCTTCTCTCGCATCAGCGATATCCGGTTTTGCATAATCCGGTGAAGATATATTATTTTTCCCATCCATCATGTCATATGCCAGAATACTGCCGGCTATGACTATAGCCAGTCCCAACGCAGGTAGAGCCTTTCTATAATTAAATAAATTAAACATTACCTTTTTCTCCTTTCCGGAGTGACTCAGAATATTGTTCAGCATCCGTCTTTTAGCGGCCTGGTCCGGTTCTACTTTGTCAAAAGAACTCTTCAATTCTTCCTTTTTCACTCCAAATCACCTTCCATTTCCATTCTTAATAAATTCCTACCTTTATGCAGCCAGCTTCTTACGGTGGATTCTTTCTTATTCAATATACGTGCTATATCAACTGTGGAGTATCCCTCATAATAATAGAGATAAATCGGAGTTTTATATTTTGGAGGAAGAGCAAGAACCATTTCTAAATTGCTGTCTGTCGCAAAATTTTGATCCACTGCTGTATCGCTTACATGATCCATGCCAACGGTTTTTGACCACCAGTGCTTAAAATGGTCTTTACACAGGTTGGTGGCAGTTCTGATAAGCCAGGCTTTCTCGTGTTCCTCGCTTTGGAAAACAGTTTTATCCCGCATAAGCCTGAGAAAAGTGTTTTGCACCATATCTTCCGTATCAGCCTTATTTTTCATATACATGAAACAAACACGGTATACCGTCTTTACATGGCGATTATAGATTTGGGTAAGCTCTTCATTCGTACGCAACAAAGAACCTTTCAAATGTCTTCCCCCTTTCATAATTAATACGATTGTGGAGTGAAAAACGTTGAGTGTATAATTCAGAATTTTTTACTTTTATACTTAAAAAATATAGCAGGTGACCACATACAGATGGGAAAATGCTGTCTTTTCTTACGCCCTGATGATGGATTTTCGCAAACCATAATAAAAGCGCCCATCGGGCTATTGCCCAACAGGCGCCTGTTTTTTGTTACTTATGCCTCCACTGCCGGCGGATGGTATCCGTTCTTGAAAATTTCCTCGAATTCATCTGCCTCTAAGCGTTCTTTATCCAAAAGCGCTGCAGTAATATCTTCCAGCCTCTGTTTGTTATCAATGAGGATTTGCTTTACCCTGTTATAAGCATCATCAATGATCTTCTTGATTTCCATATCAATCTTGGCGGATATTTCCTCACTGTAGTTACGTGTGTGAGCATAACTCTTGCCTAAGAAAACTTCATCGTTTTCATCACCGAATACCAAATTGGACAGTTCATCACTCATTCCATATTTGGTTATCATATTTCTGGCAATATTGTTGGCATGCTTCAGGTCGCTTGCCGCACCGGTGCTGATTTCGCCCAGCATTAATTCCTCTGCCGCTCTGCCGCCCAAGGCTACAATAATTTGCTCAATAAGCTGAGCTTTTGTGGTATATTGCCTGTCTTCGTCTGGCTTGTAAGAAGTAAAACCACCGGCCCGGCCGGAAGGAATAATGGTTACACGGTCAACCTTCATGGTTGTTGAAACAAGGCGCACGGCAATTGCATGACCGGCTTCATGATAAGCAGTAAGTCTCTTTTCTTTATCGCTTATTACTCTGCTCTTCTTTTCCGGACCCATCATAACCTTATAATTAGCCTCTTTTATCTCCGCCATAGTGATTTCTTTAAGATTCTTGCGGGCTGCAAGAAGAGCCGCTTCGTTAAGAAGATTCTCCAAATCGGCTCCGGTAAACCCGGGCGTCGTCTTGGCTATATCCTTCAGATCCACATCATCAGCCAAAGGTTTATTCTTGGAATGAACCCGTAAAATTTCCTCACGTCCTCTTATGTCGGGATAGTTTACAACTACCTGCCTGTCAAAGCGTCCGGGACGCATTAAAGCCGGGTCCAGAATATCAGGTCTGTTGGTGGCTGCAAGAACAATAACTCCTTCATTAACACCAAACCCGTCCATCTCGACCAGGAGCTGATTCAATGTCTGTTCACGTTCGTCATGTCCGCCGCCGAGACCTGCGCCTCTATGTCGGCCTACAGCATCAATTTCATCGATAAAAACTATGCAAGGAGCATTCTTCTTTGCCTGCTCGAACAAGTCACGAACACGGGATGCGCCTACGCCTACGAACATTTCCACAAAATCAGAACCGCTTATAGAGAAAAAAGGTGTTCCGGCTTCTCCTGCTACAGCTTTGGCCAGAAGTGTCTTACCGGTTCCGGGAGGTCCCACCAAAAGTACGCCTTTCGGTATGCGGGCTCCCAGCTCCACATACTTCTTGGGTTCTTTTAAGAATTGTACTATTTCTTCCAGTTCTTCTTTTTCTTCGTCAGCCCCGGCAACATCACTAAACCTTACCTTGAGTTTACTTTCATCATTCGCCATTCGTGCCCTGCTCTTGCCAAACGACATAACACGGTTTCCCCCGCCCTGAGACTGCTGGATAAAGAAAACCCAGAAGAAAACAAACAAAATAACCATAGCGAACATCGGAAGCATTTCCAGCCACCATGGCGGGCTTGATTTCTTCTCAATATCATAGCTTTGAAGCTTTCCTTCATCAAAAGCTTTATCCAGAAGTTCCATAAAGGAGTCCTGTGAAAGGAAACTTATTGTATACCTGAAATCAGGCGAAAAATTCCCAGACGGACGCTCAAGAATTACTTCAGCCTGAAGAGTCTGCACCAATACACTCTTAACATTCCCATTGTTTAATTCTCTGCGAAAATCAGAGTATTTCATTACAGTAGGATTACTGATATTACTATACAACATTATGATTAGGGCTGTAATAACGAATATGATAATGTAAAAACTAAAGCCCCTTACTTTCTTCAAATATATTCAACCTCCTGCGAATACTATATAACAACGATATAATACTTCCATTTTAAACTCATATAATGGTATCATACCAACTATAAAAACACAATAAAAAAGAATCTTAACAGTAATAATGTTACAAAAATAAAATTATAATTCCTCCAATACACATACATCCGGCAAGTTACGGTATTTTTCTGCATAGTCAAGACCGTACCCTATCACAAATTTATCCGGGATAATAATACCCTGGTAATCGACTTCCAGAGGCACCTTTCTTCTTGAAGGCTTATCCAAAATAGCACATACTTTAACGCTGGCACAATGCTTCGCTGCAAACAAATCCTTAAGATATGTAAGCGTTAAGCCTGTGTCCACGATATCCTCCACTATTAATACATGTTTTCCTGTAATATCGTAATCAATATCTTTCAGGATCCTCACGACTCCTGATGACACCATCGTGTTCCCATAGCTGCTTACAGAAATAAAATCGACACTTACATCTATTGTTATGGCCCTGCAAAGGTCAGCCAAAAACACGAATCCGCCTTTTAAAACCCCTACCAATAAAAGGTCTTTACCTGCATAATCTTCAGAAATCTTTTTAGCTAACTCTTGTGTCTTTGCATTAATTTCTTCTCTTGGTACCAATACGCTGATTTTAGGCATTATTTTCTCCTCCGTCTTTTAGATTACTCCACGAAAGCATCAGTATTTTTTTCGAATCCTTTCGTGCCCGATAGTCTTCTGAGGTTCGCATCCCCACGATCCAAGCTATTTTGTTGCCTTGAGCTACCAGAGGAATAGTATTTCTCTTTTCCACTGGAACCTTCCGGTCAATAAAAAACTTTTTAAGCTTCTTTTCTCCATTGGATTTATACGGCCTTATTCTGTCCCCGTCTAAACGGCTTCTTACAACTATCTTACCATTTAACCTGTCTAAATCAAAAAACTGAATAAGGGAGGTTTCATTAATAGTTGTAAAGTCGCCTACTTGTGATATTTCACTTTCATTTAATATCCTGGCTTCCAAAGCAGCGTCAAGCTCTTTTACTTCGGTAAGGCCTTCCATGTTTATAGAGTAAGAATAGGGCTTAACATATTTTTTACCCGCTTTTGTGAAAATTAATCTATCATATGATAAAAGAACCTCTATTCCGTTTTTTAATTTCACTTTTTTGCCTGTACGATTATTTTGGCATAAGGTTATTATTTGGTCAACATGTACCGACTCAAGATTTTTTCTGCTTTTGTTTATTTTTTCCCATGCCATTCTGATTATCCTCTTTACAATGGCATTTGATAAAGATCTTAACCCGGTTGCCGAAAGAACCACGTCATCCTCGTCCGACAAAACTATCGCATCAAAGGAATTTCGTGCTACCTGCTCAAGGATATCTCTGTCTTCATTAACCAAATTTGAGAGCCTATAAAGCTGATTTACAGGATCAATGTCAAACAACCTTTTAATTTCAGGAAAAAGTTCATTTCTTACGCGGTTGCGGGTATATTCGTAAGATTTATTGCTGCTGTCGGTACAGTAACGAATTTTGTTACTTTCAAGATATTCTATAATTTGTTTGCGTGATATATTCAATAATGGACGAATTATTTCCCCTTGTTTCATCGCCATGCCGCATAAACCGTCCAGCCCTGAACCTCTTAAAATATTAAGCATAACGGTTTCAGCCTGGTCATCCCTGTTGTGGGCTACGGCAATACAGTTGGATCCAGTGTTTTTCAATACCCTGTTAAATATCCTGTATCGGGCATCCCGGCCGGCTTCTTCCTCGGATACCCCCATTTTTTTACTAAGAGCCTTAATATCCACAAAGTATGTATTTACAGGTATTCCCCAACTATTACAAAGCTCTTCTACATAGGATTGATCATGATCAGCCTCAGGCCCTCTGAGGCCATGATTGACATGTACGGCAATGAGGGTCAATTTAAACTCATCTTTTATCTCCAGAAGAACTTTCAGCAGGCAGACAGAATCCGGCCCCCCAGATACGCCAACGATAATTTTATTTCCATGTTCCAGCAGACTTTTATTTAGAATATTATTTTTTACCTGTTCCACCAAACTCTTATTATCCATTGTAATTACCTGGCAGCGTTATAAGATTGATCATCATATAAACGATTCCCGAACTTGGTATATTCGGGTATCCATGCTAATTCAACCATCCCGGTAGAACCGTTTCTGTGCTTGGCAATAATTACTTCAACTATGTTCCGCTTTTCAGAGTCTTCATTGTAATAATCATCCCTATATAGAAAAATTACCATATCAGCATCCTGCTCGATAGCTCCTGACTCTCTCATATCACTCAGTATAGGACGGTGGTCAGCTCGCTGTTCGGGTGCCCTGCTTAGCTGTGATAAAGCGATAACAGGTACATTAAGCTCCTTAGCCATGATTTTTAATGACCGAGAGATTTCAGAAATTTCCTGCTGACGGTTGTCGCTCTTTTTTCTGCTCTCCATAAGCTGTAAATAGTCAATTATCACCAGTCCCAAACCTTTTTCCAGTTTCAGTCTCCTCAGCTTGGACATCATTTCCATTGTAGTTGTACCGGCGTTATCGTCTATGTATATGGGAGCCTTTCCCAAGGGACCAAGAGAATAGCCTATCTTTTTCCAGTCCTCTGTATCAAGTTTTCCTGTTCTCATCTTTTCAAGTTCAACCATGGATTCCAAAGACAGAATCCTGTTCACCAGTTGAGTTCTGGACATTTCCAGGCTGAAAATCGCAACGGGATAATTGCGCAAAGCGGCATTCACGGCAATATTCAGTACAAATGAGGTTTTGCCCATTGCCGGGCGGGCAGCGACCAGTATTAGGTCTGAGTTCTGAAATCCTGATGTTTTTCTGTCAAGGTCAATAAAACCGCTGGGAACACCGGTTAATTCACCCTTGTTCAGGCACAGCTCCTCAAGCTGGGTAAAGGTTTGGTCCAATAGAGTATTAATCGGCTCAAGCCCTGTTCGGTTTAAACCCTGAGCCAAATCAAAAACTTGTTTTTCGGCTTGGTTAAGAACCTCTACGCCCTCCATTGTGCCATTGTATCCCATATCAATAATTTTTCCCGAAGCTTCGATTAGCCGTCTTAACAATGCCTTATCTTCAATAATCGATACATAATGGGATACGTTCGCGGTTGTCACCACTGAATTTGCCAGATTGGCAATATAATCGACATCTCCGACTTTCTCAAGGCTTCCGCGCCGAGCCAGAACATCTGATACGGTAACTATATCAACCGGCATACCCTCTTCATAAAGAGAAATAATAGCCTCATATATTTCCTTATGTTTCTCCAGATAAAAGAAGTCGGCTTTCAGCCTGCCGCTTACCTCGAACAATGCATTCCTGTCAATGAGCAGTGCACCTAATATCGCTTGCTCCGCTTCCACATTATGAGGCGGAATCCTCGATAATTCCTCCATTTAGCTCCCCCCGGTCAATTAAGCACCTTGATTATCCTCAACCATAACCTTAATCTTAGTTGCGACGCCGGCATACAGTTTGATCTCAACTTCAGTTTCTCCCAGGGATTTTATAGCTTCCGGAAGATTAATCATTTTTTTATCTATATTTATTTTGTGCTGAGCTTGTAATTGATCCGCAATATCTTTGCTTGTTACAGAACCGAACAATTTACCGTTAGCTCCCGCTTTGGATTTTACATTAACCGTAATGCTGGACATTTTCGCAGCCAGTTTTTGAGCATTTGCAAGCTCGTTTTCCTTCCTGTGTTTTTCGGCGGCGTTTTTTGCCTTTGCTTCATTAAGAGCTGCGGGCGTTGCTTCGGCTGCAAGACCCTTCGGGATAAGGAAGTTCCTGGCATACCCGTCGTTAACCTCAACTATTTGATCTTTTTTCCCCAGGGCCTTTACGTCCTGCTTTAAAATAACTTTCATGGTGCAACCTCCATTATATATTGATACACGTGAAATGTCGGCTGCCCCATATTGTTTTATGATGCGTCACCCGCTTGCGGGATATGGTTGCGAATACGGGACAAAGCTGACAAATCACCGAAATATTTTTCTGTTTCATGCTCCTGCAAAAGGCCAAGACGTATTTTTGCAGATATTTGTCTCTCCAGCGTAGGGTAATCAATCCCCAGCCTTCTTGAAAGCAGGTAGCTGATAATTATAGTGTCTGACAATGTGTCAAGAGCCACTTCTCTGATATTTTCCCCGGTTTCTGACGCCATCTCGTTATACAGCTGAGAAACCGAAAGAAGCAAATCGCTTTTAAGACATTCAATAATTCTTATGTTCCTGGTGATATCAATTCCTCTGTTATTCATTTTATCACTTCCACCCCTACTTGTCCGAGAACAATTATAGCATTACAGGGGGCAGAAGTTCTAATTTCCCATGCCGGACTTTGCTAAAAATCTTGGATTCCATGTCATTCTGAACACCAGCGAAAAATCTTTTTGTTAGCATAAGATTTCTTCACTCCGCTTCCCGGCCTTCAGGATGACAGGTAAAAATGTTGTACTTCATTCAGTATAATCCGTATGATAAATCACAATTGAAATACAGCCTATAGATTACTATCTATAGGCTGTTTGTTTTTAATTAGTCAGTTGTGTAAGGCAGCAAAGCAATGTGTCTGGCTCTCTTGATTGCCACTGTCAGCTGGCGCTGGTGCTTCGCACAGCAACCGGAAATCCTTCTGGGAAGAATCTTTCCTTTCTCTGACAGGTACTTCCTGGTCCTTGTTAAATCCTTATAATCAATTTCAGTGATTTTATCGACACAGAACTGGCAAATTTTACGCTTAGCTCTTCTCATGCCGCTGCGGTTTGCCGCTTTTGCCTCACCGCTGCCACTCTTTTTTGAGCCTTTATCTTTTTTTGCATCAGACATTTCGAAGAATGCCTCCTTCCAAGACTTCATTTTTGGGGCTTACACGCAATTATTCTATCTCTGAATATTCGTCATACTAATACTATATTATTAGCTCAATAACTATATCATAAATAAACGGACAATGTCAATGATTTGTAATTAAATCCATCACTTTATCTTCAGGCAGAGGCTTGCTGAAAAAGTAACCTTGAATACGTTCGCATTTATGCTTCATCAGGTACACGTACTGGTCCTCAGTCTCAACTCCCTCAGCCACAATACTTAATCCAAGTCCGTGCGCTATATTTACAATAGCTTCTACCAGGAGGCTTCTTTCCGTTTTTAATACGACATCATCAATAAAGGTTTTATCAATCTTCAATGTATTTATGGGAATTTTCGTAAGGTAGTTCAATGAAGAATACCCCGTCCCGAAATCATCCAATGCTATTCGGATACCTGATTCCCTTATTCTATTTATATTATTGATTACATTATCCATTGACCCCATCATTACCGATTCGGTAATTTCAAGCTCGAGACTTTTCGGGGGTAAATCATATTTCTTTATAAGGTTTATGACAAATTCAGAAAAATCCTTTTGAATAAACTGGATATTCGATATATTTACCGACATTATCAAATCCGTATGTCCAAGCCTGTGAACCTTTTTAATGAATTTGATGGCCTCTTCCAGTATCCATTCCCCTAACCGTACTATGAGGCGTGTCTCCTCTGCGACAGGTATAAACTTTACAGGGGAAACCAAACCCATACTCTCACTGTTCCAGCGCACTAAAGCTTCGAATCCCATTATCTTTTTATCCGCCGCACGATACTGAGGTTGATAATAAAGAACGAATTCATTCTTATCCAGTGCCGTCCTCAGGCTGTTTTGCAGATTAAGCCTTTCTAAAACGGCGTCATTCATATCCTGATTATAAAAAGCATATTTCATTCGTTTCTCATCAGCCTGTAATTTTGCTGTATCAGCATTCTTATAAATAATATCAAAACTGTTGCCGTCCTTCGGGTAGATAGCCACCCCTATATTGGTTTCTATAACAATACTGTAATTTTCAATGTCTGCCATGCCGTCAATACAGTTTAACAGATCCGTAATTATTTCGGTTAATCTGATTTCGTCCTCATAGTCCCAGACCATTACGGCAAAGTCATCTCCCGCCATTCTGGCTATATAGGAGTTATCTATGTTCAGGCTTTGAAGTCTTTCGGCAACTTCAACCAGCAGTTTGTCTCCCACTTCGTGACCATATGAATCATTTACCAGTTTAAAACTGTCAATGTCAATGATCATAATGGCAATCTTACGTTCAGGAACTTTGGCTATTTCATAGAATTTTTCAGTAAGCTTGCTTCGATTGGGCAATCCCGTAAGAATATCATAATAAGCAAGCCTGTGTATTCGATCTTCGGATTCTTTCTTAATGGTAATATCTGAGTGGGCACCCGCCATTCTTACAAGGTTGCCAAAAATATCAAACTGAGCCTTTCCCACTTCATAAATCCATTTAATTTTGCCGTTTGGTGTCAGTACACGATATTCACACTCATAGTATGGAATAACCCTATCCATGCAATCATTATAGGCTTTTTCGACAATTTCCCTGTCCTCTTCCAAAATAGCGTTTAATCTGTATGTTCTCTCATTCCCCAATATTTTTTCTTTTTCGACTTCAAAGATGTCATACCATTTCTGAGAGTAGAAATATTTATCTCTTCTTACATCCCAGTCCCATATACCTATATTGGAGGCTTCAACCACAAGATTATGCCTGTCATCTTTTTCCTGCAAAAGCATCTTTTGCTTAATAAGCTTTTGCAATTGGTCTTTCAGCTCCTCTTCCGAAGCTGCCAGTTGTTTATACACCGCCGTAAGTTCCTCATGTTTTTCCATTAACTGTCTTTCCGACATTACACGGTCGGTTATACAAATTCCCATTAATTCATAGACCGGTGCGGCACTATCGCTGTCTGAAATACTGAGATTGAATAAAACATATTCGGTTCTGCCGTCAGCAGTTATCATACTCAGCTCAAAATTCTTTTTGGCAAGACCCTTTTTATGTTCTTCCAATTCATCTTTCAGTTTTATCTGATCTTTTGAAGAAACCAGGTCATAAACACGGACAGTATTAATTATCTTTTGGGGATCGTACCCAAGTATTTTAGCCGCATTAACATTGAATTCCAGAATAATTCCGTCATCAGCGAAAGATATGATTATAATATTGGCTGTTTCAACAGCGTTCCTGAGGGTTTTTTCCTCTCTTTTCGATTTCTTGTTAAGGGCTATAAAATAGATATTTATCAATATCAAGCATAAAATAAAGGTGCCAACAACAGAAGTAACTATTATGACAATAGGGCTTGCATCATCGAAAGCATCTTTCACCAGTGAAGTAGCCGCAAAACTCCAGGATACATTTTCAATTCCGGTAAATCCCATTATTTTTTTCTGACCTTTATATATATATGATCCGGATCCTGTCCCACCCTGCAACATTCTCGTTTCAATCTCTGCAAGCTTTTTAAAGCTTGAATCATGATTTGCATCAGCAATGGATCTCACTTTATTTTTTACAAGACTTCTGTCAATGTGGGCAAGAGTGACTCCGTCAGAACCAATAACATAACCGTAACCCTGATTACCGAATTTAATATTTTCTATAATTTCACAAAGACCCTCGGTTGAATAAATTAGAGATACAAAACTTTTAATGCTGTTATTGTAGTAAACCGGCAAAGTGAAAGCTATCGCAGGGTAATCGGGATAGAATTTAAGTTCCATCATCTCAGCAGTCTTTTTGCCTTCCTTTGCCTTTAAAAAGAATTTTTCGCTGCTAACATCAAATTTTCTTCCTGAAGCCGCATACATCGTGCCATCTGTTGTTATATATGCAATTTCAACATACTTGTCAGGCTTGTTGGATTTGTTTAAATATTCTAATTTATCCTCAATTGAGTACTTATCACTGTATATAATCTCAGACCGCGATAAAAGATCAAGCTTCTCAAAATTCCAGTCTATATTATTTTCAATATTTTTAGCCCCAATCTTTGCGATGTCAACCAACGATTTACTAACCATATTGTTAAGATAGATATTCGTATTTACAATGACAAAGCTACCCAGAATAAGTGATATTATAATTGCAATAATACAGTTTTTAATATCTTTTTTGGATCCACCAAGTATTTTCATTTTATCCCCCAACGACCACATCTTCGGCTGAGTAAAATACAGGTAATTATAATTACCCAAACTGGCGGTTTTCAAACGAATTTCGCCAATATTTTCCGTCGAAATAGATGAATATATGTCGTTGGGGGATATTATCAATCCTATTTAGCTGTGTTTTTATCTCTTTCGTTTACAATCTCTTCTTTTTTCTGAGAATCGTTTTTTGTCGATCGTTTCTTTCTTTTTTTAATTATAATCACCACAATCCATACTGCAATTAAAAACAGAATTATATTAATCCATGAGTAAAGTAACCAAACAATAAAATTCTCAAAGCCTCTCCGGAAATTGTCAATTGACTGGATGAAAGATCTGGATGCTCTTTCACTTAGTGTAACCGGTTCTGGTTTAGTCCCCGTTCTGTCGTCTACTTCCTGGATATGTACTGTGATTCTGCTGAATGCCACCAATCTGTCGTAATTTTTTATTTTATTTTCAAGACTTTCAATCTCATATCGAACCTCGGAAATTCTTTGTTCAAGTGTAATAACGTCCTCCAGCTTTGTTGACTTGGACATAATGTCCAGGAGAGTATCTTCCTGAACTTTCAAAGTTTTTATTCTTGTTTCTGCGTCATAGTACTGATCGGTGATATCGGTCCCTTCGGAAGATGATTCTATAACCGTTCCGATGTTTCCCATGCTTTTAAGCACAGTTTCGAAGCTTTCGGCCGGAACCCGGATTACATAGTAAGCGTTTCTTAAAGCTCTTGAATCTAAGCTTTTACCCTTTATATTTCTTGTCTCGGCGAAACCGCCGAAATCTTTTATCAACTGATCCATCGCATTGACAGACTCATCAAATTTCATTGTTTCAAGAGTAACGTTGCCGTTCATAATTATCTTACGTTGGCTCACTATGTTTTCCGAAGAAGCTTTTTCTTTGTAAATTGAATTTTCACCAAGGCCGCTCTCTCCATATTCGGAACCGCCGGAAGGCGCTGCCTGTTGAGCTTCATTAAATGTGATAGCATTAGCATAGCTCGCAGATTCATAATCTGAGTGATCTGCTGCGGGTGCTGCAGAAGCAGAAGCCGTTTTGTGGCTCGATCCACAGGATGTGAACATCATAGCAACAACAAGCAGCAGTGTTATAGCTATAATTTTTCTCTTTCGAAAGCATAATATCTTTTTTTCACAGATATTCATACCGGACTCCTCCTTATTCCTTATACATAATTTGACACCGCAGCTTTTAATAAGGTTCATTATATTCGAAAATATTATATAAACAATGTGTACTGCCCTTTCGTTTTTGATTTAGATAATTTTAATCATGTATAATAAACTTAATGACATACATGTTACGGCTACGGAAATATATATCAACAGGAGGGACTTTTTTAATGCGGTTATATTTAATTCGACACGGTGATCCTGATTATGAAAAGGATGCCCTTACTCCTGCCGGAGTTCTTGAAGCAAAAGCCCTGGCAAAAAGGCTTAAAAAAGAGGGTATAGATGAGATATATTATTCACCGCTTGGAAGGGCCCGTGAAACAATGAGTTATACTGCCGATCTCACAGGAATAAAACCTGAACTGCTTGAATGGACAGAAGAAATATACTATTACCTTGAAGTGGAAAATTGGGGTAAAACCCATGTTTTTCATATTCCCGGCGAAGTAGTCCGCTCTGTCAAAGAAGGAGAGTACCATGATAACTGGTTCCGGAGGCCTCCGTATAACGACCCCGGACTATTAGAACTGCTGAAAAATATTCATAAGCAGTCTGATCTTTTCTTTACCCGGCACGGATACAAAAAAGAAGGAAACCTGTACAGGATAGAGAAACAAAACAATAAGAAAATCGCTGTGTTTTCACATGCGGCATTTGGTTTAGCATGGCTTTCCTATCTTCTTGCCATCCCCACCAACATTATGTGGTCAGGCTTTTGGCCTCCCACAAGCTCAGTAACGACAATACTGTTTGAAGAAAGATCTTCCACATGGGCTGTTCCGCGTTGCCTCGGCTTCGGAGATATTTCACATCTTTATGCTGAAAACCTCCCCGTAAAGCCTGTAGGTCTGGCCGGGAATTTTTATTGATATTAATTTTTGAGCCAATTACAGGCTTGTTATTAGCCAATTTTGGAGTAAAATTATCTTTTACTGTACCACAAAAGTCATGTACCTGATAAAATTCTGATTTAAGTGTTAAAAACCCCTGAAATATTTTCCAGGGGTTTTGTAATTTTTTGTTATTACAATTTTTCAAAAATTCATGTCACATTTAATTTACCTATCATTTATGACTAAGCTTTTTAATCTCATCGCATATCAGATCATATGCCTCATAAGATTCATCAAAACCATAAAACAGAAAGTCATGCGGCATACCTTTGAATATTCTGTAATCAAATTCGACGCCCGCATCGACCAGTCGTTTTGCGAATTCGAGACCCTGATCAATTAAAATATCGCATTCGGCCATGACCATCATACATGACGGTAATCCGGTAACGCTATCCGCAAACAGAGGCGAACAGTATTGATGAAACAGATCAGCATCGTTTCGGACATATGCTTTGCTGTATGAGATCATATGAGCATAGTCAAGGTTGTAGTTTTTACCATATATATGCTGAGATTTACGGTCTATCAAACCCGTTTGGTCAACCACCGGATATATGGGAATCATTTTTTGAGGAATCCTCACACCACGGTCACGACACATCATTGAAACAACTATTGCTGCATTGCCTCCTGCACTGTCGCCTATTACTATATCATTGTTTGCGTCACCGTTGTATCGGCTTGCGTTCTCCCTCGCCCAGAGAAGTGCATCATAACACTCTTCAACAGCTACCGGGAATTTATTTTCCGGTGATAGTGAATACTCGGGCATAAAAACTACCGCTTTGCTTTTTTCAGCAATATAGCGGCCGATATAATCATAGCAATCGATATTGCGTATGGCAAAACCACCGCCGTGATAATATAAAATTATCGGGCAGGGTCCGTTTGCATCGGGTATGAATACCCTGATCTTCTTTTGCTTACCATTGCTTAAATATGTGGTATCATCTGTTTTAATAACAATTTCTTTACCCTTTCTGATTCTTTGCTGCAACTTTAGTGATTCATCCGTCAAGTGATCCAGAAAAGGGCGATCAGCATCTGTCATATTCTGAGGCACATCCACATAACCAAATGACAATCCTTCTTTTAACCCGCCTCTTGAAGGCTGTACTAACATTTCATATCTCTTCAAAACTGACACCCTCCTTTACATTATTCCGGAGCTTGCCGCCATAATGCTCTCTTGGGTATATCCATCACTTCGTGAGAATTCTCCGGTAATCTTTCCTTCCCACATAACCATGATACGATCGCACATTCCTATGACCTCCGGCATCTCCGAAGAAACCATGATCACGCTTAATCCTTGCTCCACAAGTTTATTTAACAGCTTATATATCTCTGCTTTTGCACCGATATCGATCCCGCGGGTCGGTTCATCCACAATCAAGATACGCGGGTTTGTCGCTATCCATTTGGCGACGATGCTCTTTTGCTGATTGCCGCCGCTAAAGTTTCGCGCCAACTTGAGCGGTTCGTTTGGGCGAATATCCAACTGAGTGAAATACTTATTAACGAATTCTTTCTTCAGCTTGTTCCTTACTATGCCTTTTTTGCTGACTTTATTTAAGTTTGCGAGTATCATGTTGTCCGCGATACTGCTGTCCAATAACAGACCCTCTTCTTTACGATTTTCTGAAATGAATGCGATACCTTTCTCAATCGCATCGTATGGATCCCGAATTTGAATTTGTTTACCATCGAGATATATTTCGCCCGAATCGTATTTCAGAGCCCCAAAAATCGATTTTATAACTTCGGTTCTCCCCGCGCCTACAAGACCTGTTATACCAAATATTTCTCCTCGTTTAACGTTAAATGAGATGTCTTTAAAAACACCTTTTTTTGTTAAATTCTTTACTTCAAATACAACCTCGTCGCCTATGCAGTTTTCACGTTTTGGAAAATATTGATCAAGGTCTCGCCCTACCATCAGATTAACCAGCTGTTTCTTTGAGACGTCTTTATTTTGATTATCCAGCGTAGTAATATGTTTACCGTCTCTAAGTACAGTGATACGATCTGATAATTCCAATACTTCTTCAAGCCGGTGAGAAATATAGAATATTCCTACTCCTTCACTTTTCAGTTTTTCAATAATTTTAAAAAGCTTCCTACTCTCCTCTTCTGTCAGAACAGCAGTCGGTTCATCCATTACAAGAATTTTGGATTTATTGAACAGTGCTTTTACGATTTCAACAATTTGCTGCTGAGCCACACTCAGCTCTGATACGCATTGCCCGCAGTCTAGAAAACCAAAGCCCATTTTTTTCATATACTCATTGCAGTTTTTTATCATTGATTTTCTATCTATCCTAAGGCCATGTTTCTTCAGCTCTTTGCCAAGATAGATGTTTTCTGCGATTGATAATGTCGGGACCAGATTAAATTCCTGATAAATTATGCCAACGCCATTTTTTAGTGAATCATTTGCACTGGCAAAATTCATTTTTTCTCCGTTAATGAATATCTCACCCGAATCGGGCATGTATACGCCACCCAATACCTTGATCAGCGTACTTTTCCCCGCTCCGTTTTCTCCAACCAAACCATGGACTTCTCCCGCTCTTAAATCAAAGCTGACATCATCGAGAGCTCTGACTCCGGAAAATTCTTTGCTTATGCTGTTCATATTGAGTAGAGAATTTTTATCCATATATACCTCTCCTCTACTTCATCTTATTCTTTTGCGTAAATCCGTCCAAAGCGCAGACCAAAATAATCACGCATCCAATTGCTACTGTCTGCCAGTACATGTTGACCTGCAAAAGTACCAGTCCATTACGAATAAGAATCATTAAAAGCGCACCCAGCATCGTACCGTAAATCGTACCCGATCCACCGGAAAAGCTGGTCCCCCCCACAACAACAGCTGCAATTGAATCCATATCGTATGTACCTGCAGCATTAGGATTCCCGCCGTTGAGTCTTCCTGTCACGATGATGCCAGCAATACCACAAAGCAATCCGGAAATTGTGTAAACGATAATTCGCGTTCTTTTTACTTTGATCCCGGATAATACTGCTGCCGTCTCATTCCCGCCGACGGCCTTAACTTTGACGCCAAATACAGTCTTGTTGAGTAAAAACGCCATGGTAACCACAGCTACCGGCATAAACAGCACCATGATCGGTATCGGTCCAATGCTGTCTTGTCCCAGTGCAGCAATGAACTGATTGTTCAACGGTACAATATAACCTTTAGACATTACCAGGATAATTCCTTTGACGATATTAGCCATACCAAGCGTGATAATGAAAGGTGGAATATTCAAGCCCGTTACCAGAATTCCATTCAGCAGCCCAACCAAAACACTGGCAGACACACCTGCAACTATGGCCAACGGCACCCCAAAATTAAAAGATAACAGATAAGACAAAATCATGCTCGATAATGTCATAGTATGGCCGACTGCCAGATCAATTCCCCCGGATGTAATGACGAAGGTCTGGCCTATCGCCACTATAAGCACCAAAGTTGTCTGTTTCAGAACATTAAAAATATTGTCTGCCGTGATAAAGCCTTTTGCAACAATTGACAGCACAGCAGCCATAAGCAATACGATATACGTCAGGCAACTTTCTCTTTTTGTCACAAATTTTTTTAGTGATGTATTCTTAAACATTGTCTTACCGCCCTATGAATTGTAATGCAGTACCCAAGCGGTTTTATGACTTTGCCCTTGCCCGCCTGGGTACCGTTATATCATTTTGTTACTATTAGTCTGGGTACTTCTCATTTACATTATCTGAGTTTATAATGACAAAACCAGTATCTGTGTTTTCCGGGATTTCTTTACCCTGAACCAAATCATACAGCTTCTCGGCAATATTTACACCCCAGTTGTATTGTCCTTGTGTAACAGTAGCGTATATTTGACCGTCCTTTACGCCCTTGATAACAGGTTCAAGATCATCGAATGTTATAAGAATCCTGTCTTCTTTCGTCCAGCCACGGGATTTAAATGCTGTAACTCCATTTTCTCCCGCTGCGTCCATAATAATCAGAGCGTCAAAATCCGGTACAGCTGTAATCATATTTTCAATGTCAGAAAGAGCTTTTGAAACATCTCCGCCACTTGCTTGCTGTTGAACGATCTTAATATCCGGATATTTTTCATCGAGTACAGACTTTACCCCCTCAATACGCTGTATCAGTCCAGCCTGAGATACGACACCGGTTTCACATAAAACATCGCCCTTACCATTCAGCGCTTCACCAAGTATTTCACCCATTGCCTGTCCAGCCTTGTAATTATCTGTACCTATGTAACCCATACGTTTTGAGTTAGGCGCATCTGTATCAAAGCACACAACTTTTATTCCTGCATCCACAGCTTTATCAATATAAGGGGTCAGCGCATCAGAGTCGCATGGGCCGATTGCAATACCATCAACTTTCCGTGTGATCAGGTCTTCCATAATTTGAATCTGCTGAGACACATTGCCGTTCATTGCACCTTCACATGTAACCTCTGCATCGATTCCCATTTCTTTGATTTTATCCTGGGCACCGACGGTAATCGGGTCAAAGAACGGATGAATATTCGGGATAACAATAGCAAATTCCAGTTTTTCAGATGCTTTTGTCCCTTCCTGTTCTTTTTGCGGCGACTCAGTCTCCTGAACTTCATCACCGGGTTGGGTAGCGACTGGGTTGTTTTGTCCCCCACATCCGGTCAAGAGCAATGAAAAGGTTACAGCCACAATCATTGTGACCCATAAGATTTTGTGATTTTTCATCTTATGTCTCCTCCTTTGAATAAATTTCGACAGTTGGATTATTACAATTTCATTATATGTGTCTTTATTTTGATAATTAATAGAAAAAGGAACGATAAAACTAGAGATATCAATGTTTTTGATGCATTGAACATTTAAATTTTTATTAAAACATTAAAATATTACGATTGAAATTTACGTCTGTATTCCTTAGTTGTAATGCCGCAGATCCTTCTAAACACAGAAATAAAATAATTGCTATCGCTATAACCCACTCTTTCGGCGACTTCCGCTGTCGTCATTTTTGTTGTTTTAAGAAGCTCCTTGGCAAGTTCAATTTTAGTGGTAGTAACATATTTTATGAATGTCTCACCAGTAACTTTTTTAAAAATATGGCTAAAATAATTCGGACTCAGAGCGACATGATTTGCCACATCATTAAGACTTAAACCCGGATCATTTATGTGTGTATCTATGTATTTTTTAGCCTCTTCTACGATCAATACTCCTGAATCTATAGTCTTATTGCGGTACTCAATAACAGCACTGACAAGCTTCTTCATTTCATTAATAATTTGATCTTCATTGACAAATTTTTTTACATATTCATTAATATTATTGAAATCCGGGTAAACTGCCTCGGCAACACCGCCGTACTCCTCAATCACACGAATACATTCAGCCACTATTTTAATCCCAAAATAAGCACAATAAAGCGCAGAGGAAAACGCTTTAGTGTTTTGTTCAGATACATAAGTGTCCACAAACTCATTAACATTTTCAAGCTGCCCGCATCTTAAAAACTCAATAAACTGCTGTTCTCTTTCTTTTTCACTCATTAAGTCCCTTGCGCACAACACAGTCGAATCACTTATTGCTCTGTCTTCGATTGATTTCATTTCTTCTGTCAGTAATTGGATAATTCTTTTTTCTTCCTGCTCATTGTCCAGTACTTCTTTAAGTTTAAGCAGTGTTTTAATAAGCTTCATTGGGGTAATCGGTTTGATTAAATAATCATATACACCTATCCCGATTGCTTCTTTTGCATAAGAGAACTCCATGTATCCGCTTAGGATGAGTATCTTCATTTTGGGGTAAAGAGTCTTGCAAATTCGGCTGAGTTCAATACCATCCATAAACGGCATACGGATATCGGTAATCACAACATCAGGCATGACTTCTTCAATTATTTCAAGTGCCTGCTCTCCATTAGCTGCTTCACCGCAAAATTCATATCCGTATTTTGACCATTCTATACTCTTCTTTATATTTTCTCGGATAATGCTCTCATCTTCAACAAGCACCAATTTATATACCTTTTCTGCCATTCTCTTCACCTCGGATTCGAACTGTTACGACTGTTCCTTCACCGGTTTTGCTCCATACGCTGATTCCATAGCCTTCCCCATAATATAATCTGATTCTTCTGTTTACATTGTATAATCCAAAGCCATTTTCGTTATCCTTATATGTCTCAACATTTTTCTGGATGGAATTCATAAGATCCATAAGATAGTCCTCTTCTATCCCGACGCCCGTATCCGATATTTCGAATATGATGTCGTTCTTATTTATAAGCTTTCCTTTAATTGAAATTGTACCGCCATTTTCTTTCTGCTTTATTCCATGATAAATTGCATTTTCGACAATGGGCTGCAATATCATCTTCAACATAGTAAAACCATAAATTTTGGGATCGATTTCAATATCATACTTAAGCATATCACCATATCTAACTTGCTGTATTGACAAGTAACTTTTTACATGTTCAATTTCTTCCTTGACACTGATCCACTCAACACCATTGCTGAGGCCGATTTTAAAGAATACAGCCAGTTGATCAACAACGTTAATAAGTTTTTCGTTTTCATTTGCAGCTGCGAGCCAAATGACCGTGTCGAGAGTATTGTATAGAAAGTGTGGATTAATCTGAGCCTGTAATGCCTTCAATTCAGCTTTTTGTAAATTTCGCTGTTCAAGTCTGTTTTTCTCCATAAGGTCTTGAATGTGGGACAGCATCCTGTTGTACTGACTCGCAAGCACAGCTATTTCGTCATGTCCCGTCACATCAACACGAGCGTTTAAGTCTCCCTTCTCCGCCAATAGCATATTGTCACGCAACTTGGTTATCGGATTAATTAAATTTTTAGAAATAACTACATATAGAGTCACAAGAAATACCAATATCAATAAAATTTGATACGCAAAAATACGGCCCAGTTCATATGTATCCTGCATAAGTTCACTGATTTGTACCTTACCAATTATTTTCCATTTAGTATTCGGTATGGTTTCATAAATAAACAGTGTATTTCGCTCATGCAAAAAATATCCGGAATCTTTTTCCCTAATAATGTCTTTAATAGTAGTCAGATCGATATTATTTTCCGAAATAACCTGTGACATTGTATTGTCGATAATTGTAAATCTACCCGTTGATCCAAGTGTAACATTCTCATATAAAGACTGAATTGCTTTTGTTTCAAATTCAACCACAGCGATGCCAAGCCTTTTGCGTGTCCCCGGCTGAATGATCCATTTACCGATAATGATGCTGTTATTATTGCTTTCCCCGGACTCTTTTCCGCTCAATACAAGCAGCTCGTTTTCATTCTTGGAAACAACATCATATAAGTACCGGCTGTTCTTATCTTTTTCAATAGAATATATTCCGCGTCTTTCGCTGAAACAGACACCATCAGCGCCTATAATATAAACATTCTTAATATTTTTACTTAACACGTAAGAATCTCTGTAAAGCTTAAAAAGTTTAATAAGTTCCAACGTCTCTTCCTGACGATTATCAGTTGCGTATAGAAAATTGAATGAAATGTCGCTTTCCCCTAATTGAAGTACCTTGCTTGCTTCGTCAATCATCAGCTCAGTATTCCGGCTAATCTGAGATGCAAGTTGGTAAATGTAATCAATCGTATTTCTCAGCATTTTATTGTAAACCATATAATAGCAAACTGAACCAATTGTAATACTAAGAATACATGAAAATACTAAAAAGATAGAAATCATCTTACCTCTAAAGCTGGTTATATTATTCATTACAGTTTTAAACAGTTTAAAGGCTTTATGTTTCATATGTCTTACCTCAACAATATTAATTATTTACATACACCTTGATAGATGTCAATTTATTTCTATCCATGTCAGTGTTAATTTTTTGCAGGGGAAAGAAGAGAAGGTTTGTCGAGTTTTATAACCAGTAACTGTTTTTGTAAGAAATAGAACAAGACCCGGAAAGCAAAATACTTTCGGGGTCTCATCATTAAATGGCGCGCCCAGCAGAGATCGAATCCACAACCTTCTGGTCCGTAGCCAGACGCTCTATCCAGTTGAGCTATGGGCGCATAAATCGCACTTCAAAACTTACTCACTTTGAAAAGTGCAATAAATATAATAATACAAATATCCGTAAAAATCAATACCAATTTCATCAATCATTATAACAGCCACCAGGCAACACTATGTATTAAAACATATCCCGTTTCCATAGTATAAAAGCAATAACCAGAGATACTACAATTGAGCCGGCCAGAACATACAGCCACATAAACGGATTTCCCTCCAGAGGTAAGCTGAAGTTCTGACCAAAGAAACTGTAAAATATATTAGGAATAGCCATAACAATGGTCATGGCAGCAAGAAATTTCATAACTTCATTCTGGTTATTGGAAATTATGGAAGCGAAAGCATCCATAGTGCCGCTTAAGATTGAGCTGTATATACTGGCCATTTCAATAGCCTGCTTGTTTTCAATGATTGTGTCGTCAAGAATATCAGCATCTTCCTCATACATTTTAATAAATTTTCCGGTTAACAGTCTTTCCAGAACCGTTTCATTGGACTTTAACGAAGTATTAAAATATACAAGGCTCTTACTTAAGTCCAGCAGCTTATACAGCTCTTTATTCCGCATTGATTTATGCAGCGCTTTTTCAATCAGTTCGCTTTTTCTGTCGATATGTTTCAGATATTTCAAATAGTCAGTGGAAACATAATAGAGTATTTGCAGAATAAACCGTGTTTTCTTGTAGGTATAGAAATCTCTAATCTGCCCATTTCTAAAACGTTCCAGCACCGTAGACTGCTTGCTGCTGATTGTTATAATATAATCGTCCCTCACCAAAAGAAGCCCCATTGGCACTGTTTCAAACTTAATGGACTGATCATCCTCATAAACATATGGTATGTCAATGATGATAAGGGTCTGGTCCTCATCAACGTCGATATGCGGCTTTTCTTCGTCATCAAGAGCATCTCTCAAAAAATTCTGCTCAACATCAACATTCTTTACTACAAATTCTATTTCTTCCTCGGTAGGAGCTACAAGATTGATCCAGCAGCCCTTTTCCACAGTATCCAGGCTCAAGAGCTCATGCCCTTCTGCCTGTGTCTTGTAAATTTCCAGCATAGGAATCACCCGCTTTCTATAATAATCACCCCTAAAAAACTGCACTAAATAGTATAGATTATTGATCTAAAACTCTTATTTTCCAAATGTCCAAACATTATTCTTCAATATTGAAAAAGTCCGCCGGAGCGGACATAATCATCATTTTCCATAATGATTACACTCCCATCATCGAGCTTTGGCACTATACGGCTTAGGTATTAACCAGCTACATTAAACAAAACCTTAATTCGGCAATGTCTGTTTACCCATTGGAGTCTCTCGACTTTTCCGGGCAGCAGCGTTTTTCCGTATAGGAGCCTCACCTAATAGAGAACATATTTACTTTTAATCATCTAAATTATAGACATTATTACAGGGAACGTCAACTAAAATATTGCTTCTTTTTAGCGGTGTTATGCCAAAGTGTTGATTTTCCTTAAATTATGAAATTCTGGCTTTATTATACTGGTTATATGTGGTAATATATTAATAAAAGGTGGTATTACACAAATAAATGGATACACCCTATTCTGTATATAATTGGTGTTTTTATGAGAATTGGACTTGTTACAGGTAGTTTAAATAAAGAGTCCTGTAATAGAATTTCTGAGTTTTTAGTGCAGGAGTTCTCCTCGTTAAAACCCTGTTTAATAGTTTTTGAGTGTAGTGATTTTGATTATGATACTCCTTACGGCTATGTATATAACAAGCTCAATATGATTGCCCAAAGTGATTATCTGGACGGGATAATAATATTCACCGGCACATTTTTATACCCTGATATCGAAGGTTCGGTACAGGAAGTGTTTGGAAAAACACCAAAGCCAATCGTATTGATAGGGGGACCTATAAAAGGTATACGATCAGAACGATCCTATAAAAAAGCCCTATGTTTTTTATTCAAACAGATTCTTGGGGATAATCAAAAACTTACATATAATTTAGAACCGGATTTTATAGCAGGGTATACATCAAGCTTTGAAAACCAAACTATTTATGACGGTCTTTCCCAACCTGTGTCTAATAGATCACGTGCCATATCTCAGGCGACGAAAACAGTCGGTATCATTCTAAGACTTACGCAATTTCTTACCAATCAAAATGTTTCACGCTGTTTTATTGTAAAATATTGTGATCCGGTTAAATTTGAGAATACAATATATGAATTTGAAAAACATAAAGCAGTCTTATATTATGGATTTTCCGAGGGGAAAACGGTTGAATTTGAAAAACCTTTTTCAGCAACGGGCATTATTCCAAGTCATCTGTTAAACAAAATAAAAGAGCCAATGCTGATTAAGCCAATATTTACTGACGGGGTTAAATTCGGCTTTTTATTCATCTCTTTATCACGGGATATTGTCCCCCTGATTAACGATTTATGTAATGAATTAATTCACTATTTCTCCGGATCATATTTTTATCAGGAATATAAAAGACTAAAAAAGGAAATGGCCTTAACTTGGGAAAGTCTTATGCTTTCTAATAAGCGTCTTAATGAATTAACTATAAGGGATAATCTGGATAAACTTGTACAATTCCGTCATCTTGCCTCAAATATGCTCCAGAAACGCCTGGCGAACACGGGAGAATATATTTTGATCATAGTGGACATTGATAACTATTATGAGATTAATGAACGCTTTGGATTTTCTGAGGGAGAATATATTATCCAATGCGTATCCAATATTCTCGCCAAATCGATCAGAGAGGATGATTACTTGTCGCATCAATGTTTTGAACGGTTTATCCTGTTGTTAAAGAATGTCCGGATAAATAATATTCATATCTTCGCCGACCGGTTTACGAAAGCTCTCGAAGAATTGAATCAGCTAACCGATAAACCTTATAAAATCAGCTTCAGCTGGGGGTATGCACCAGCAACTATCGAAAGTGATATTGAAGATGCATACCTTGAGGCCGAAAAGAAACTTTTTGAGGAAAAACAGAAAAAGACAATCATCAATCCTGTCTAAGTGCTTTAATAACACTCAGCTTCATAGCTCTTCTGGAAGGAAGCAACCCTGCAACTAAACTTGCGATAGGGGCAAAGGCCAATGCTGCTGCCGACAGCCAGATAGGTATGTATGAAGAATTCAGCTTTACTTCACCCTCCGGAGTCCATATCACCGAACTGCCCAGATTTACATCGAATTTATTCAGCAAGAAGGACAAAAGATAACTAAGGGCTACTCCGAAGATTCCGCCGAACACACCTATCCACCAGGCTTCCAGCATAAATAACCGCTTAATATCCTTAAGCCTGGCACCTATTACCTTGATTATCCCAATCTCGCGAGTACGCTCATAAATGGACATATACATGGTATTGGCAATGCCTATGGCGGCAATTATAAATGACATTATACCTATTCCCAGGAGTATCTGGCGAAGCCCTGCTGACTGCTGCTTCATATCATCAAGTATTTGTATGGGACTGTAACACTCATAGCCAAACTCTTTTATTTTGTCCATTACGTTAACAACCTCATCTATATCATCACACTTGACAATTACACGCTCATATCCCTTGTTATTACTGCTGCCGGAACCTCCAACAACCGATACAGAAACGTATCCCCTGCCATATATGGTTCCGCCACCGGATGAGTTTCCGTTTTGCTTGTTCCATTTTTCCATTTCATCCTGATACTCTTTCACAGTTTCAAAGGGCATAATTATCGACCAATCAAACTCCGAGCCGCTTTGACCTACCATACCTACTGCTTCAACTTTAATGGGCTTGGCTTTTACCTTCGGTTGAGGAACTCCGGGCTGCGGTTTTTCACCATAATTCATATCCCAGCTTATAGTTACCTTTTCCTCCATAAGATCAAAACCTTCGGGAGCCGGTTCCCAGCGGTATCTGGACGCTTTGGGATTATAAAAATTCTGAGCGACATATTGTCCTACCACCATTTGGTTGGTATCCCCTTCCTGTAAAGGACGGCCTTTTATAACTGGAATATCAAGAAGTTTGAACATATCCGCTCTGATGCCCAGGATATTTGCATAACTTACATATTTGTCGGCCATCATCTTGACATTCAGATATATTACAGGGGTAGCTCCCTCCACTCCTTTTATTTTTTCAAACTGGGCTATCATTTTGTCATCCAGAGGCGGAATATCCTTTCCGTCCGGGGTTTTGCCGCCCTGGTTATAATTATAGACCTGTATCTGCATGATATTGCCCATTTGTTTTACCTGAGTCAAGAAATTTCTTTCCATGGCAATGCCTAAAGAGAGCATGATGACAATAGCACAGCATCCAATCATGACCCCCATAATCGTCAGAAAGGTACGAAGCTTACGCCGCCATAGATTCTTAATGCTTAAAACAAGCGTATCTATTAGCTTCATTAAAACTCAAACTCCTTGTCTTTCTTGCGTTTGCGTTTCACCAGTATAATTGTTACTACAACAGCAACAACCACAACTCCGATTGCAACGTAGAACCAAACACTTTTAAAAAAGCTCTTTTCTGTGGATTCTTCCATTCCGGGCATTCCGGGTCCGTCTACAGGGAAGTCTTCAGGAGGCATCATCATTTCCATGACATTCATAGAAATTTCTTTTACAACTTCCTGTACTTCTCCGTTGGCATTCTCAAACTGGAATACTATCCTGCCATTGGCCTCACCGGGCATCATAGGAATAAGGTTTAGTTCAAAATACTCGACCCGACCGGGTTCAAAATTGCCAAAGTAATTACTCTTGGGTTGAGCCTCGAAATCCCCTTCGACATTAAGCTTCACATTGTATAAATCCGTCTTCCCTAAATTGTACATTTCGAATCCAATAAAAACAGGCTGGCCCACATAGTTTTCCGAGGGCACCGATATCTCTGAAACATCAAATCTCGACGGCTGATATACCGGGATTCCGATAACCTCTGTCGCCGTATACTGTGTTCCCAAATCATCTTCATATTCAAAGGTTATATTCATTGTATAAGTTTTTGATTTCGCATCGGGAATGGTATAGAGGGTCACATTCCAACCCGCAGTTTCCAGAGGGTTAATTTTGTCTATATAGAAAGTATTGCTGCTGCCAACCGGTGTGAATACATTTCCTGTTTCACTGGAGCTTTCGGTCACGGAGAAACTTCCTTTTATATTGCGAACCAGTCTTGTACTGTGAGTATTAATAAACTCCATGCTGAGATTAAAGTTTTCTCCCGCTTTAACAAGGGTCGGCTCGGAAGAATAGCTTTTTATAATGATTTTTGGTACATTCTTGCCCTCTTTGGAATCACCGGTAGAATCGGAATCAATAAATACCGATATTGCCTGGGAAATTGCAATTCCGTCCTGGTTATCCACAGGTTCAACTTTTATGGTGATGGGAGCACCGCCTCTCGCGGCATCCGGCTTGGGCTGGAAACTGAAGTTTAAAGTTTTTGCTTCACCCTTTTTAATGTTTTGAATGATATGTAAATTCTGAGAAACAGGCAGCAAATCCGTAGTTCCTTCAGCCATTATTTTTACCTGACCTGAATCATACGCGCCGCTGTTTTGAACTTTTACAGCAACATTAAAGGTATCGCCCGGCTTTACCGTCGTCATGGAGGATTTTATCTCAAGAATCTCAAGAGCCGCTCCTCCGCTGCCGGATATAGGAATCCAGATTTCCTGATCCTCACTTATCGCTGTTCCTTTTTCATCGGTATATACAAGGGAAAATGTGATTGGATAACTTCCGCCTTTCAATGACGGGGATGCCATTATATTAAAGTTCAGATTTCTGGTTTCATTTCCGTATAGCCTGTCAAAATCAACACGTCCTGTGCCTGATACAAGAGTGAAAGTATTTTGTGAAAGACCCTTAAGCGTTATTTTGACATCCTTTGCCGAGAGATTTCCGTCATTTTTCAGAGTTAACGGCAGTTGGAATGCGCTTCCTGCACTTGCTGAAATGCTGCCGGAGGGTGTTAAAACCAGCTTGCAATTGGTCTGATAATTAACTACTTTTATGTAAACGGTGTATTCTGTTGTAATCTCATAGCGCCGGGAATTTTTATATGTAAGCTTAAAGTTAAGAGGCTTAAGCCCTTCATTTGCAAACTTGTCGGTTTCCACCGAAAGCCTTAATTCGACAGAAGAATTTGTATTAAGCTGTTTTATAGGCATTTGTGTTGTCGGTGTAACTGAGATAAACGGGGATTCGCTGCTGTAAACCGGAGTAAAGAGAATGTCTCTTGCCGAAGAAGCAGTACTGATATTTTTTAAGGTAATATTTACATAACCGGTCTTTCCTGCATTTAAAGATAAGTTTTCCGGTACTGTGGCTATTATGTTGGGCTTGACTTCAGAAGGATCAGAAGGAGTAGGTTCTGATGCAGATGGCTTTTTAACATCAAAAAACAAATTCACAGTTCTTGTTTTTAATGGGGAACCACCTATGGAATATTTGACCGTAACGGGCATAATATTACTTGTACCGTCACCAATAAATCGCATATCTATACGGGCTATCTCTTCTTCCCCATTTGCAGGAACCGTTACTCCTGTTGCGACATAAATGGTTCCTCCATTTTTGAGGCTAGCTATACCAGCGCCTGAAAAATCCAACTCAATATTGGTAATTTCCTGAGTTGTTGATAAGTTTTTCATTATCAATGGCAGTTCAAAACTATCACCCTGTTCGAGTTCATCATCACAATCATGTGTCAGAACAAAATCAGATGCTTCTTCAGCATACGCTTCCAGCTTCGTACCCGCCATCGATAGGACGGCAGTCAGCAAAAAAATCATTAAAACAAGACCCGTTCCAATTCTTTTAAGCATTAATTTTTTCATCATGCAAATCCCTTCCATTCTCAATCTTTTCTATCTTTCCATCGCGAATATTAACAATGCGCGAAGCGTAACCGGATATTTCATTGTCGTGTGTTACTATTACCATGGTTTGATTCCAGGCTCTTGCCATATCAGTCATCAGATTCATCATTTCAAAAGTGGTGGCCGTATCGAGGTTTCCTGTTGGCTCATCGGCAAAGATAACCTTGGGGTTATTGGCAAAAGCTCTGGCAATACTCACACGCTGCTGCTGCCCGCCGCTCATCTCCGATGGCTTGTGTTTCATTCTGTCTTTTAAGCCCACTGCCTCAAGAAGTTCTTTTGCCTTTTTTATACGTTTGCTTCTGGGTACACCGCAAAAGGTAAGAGGCATTGCAACATTTTCAAGCGCTGTCAGCGTAGGAATGAGATAATAGCTTTGAAAAATAAATCCAACATAGCGTTGTCTGAAAAGAGCCAGCTGATTCTCGCTTAGAGTATCGATCCTGGTCTTGCCTATCGTTATGGTGCCTTTGGAGGGTTTATCCAGCCCCGCCATAAGATGGAGCAGCGTTGATTTACCCGAGCCCGAAGGCCCTTTCATACAGCAAATCTCGCCCTCTTCTACCTCAAGGCTTACACCGTTTACTGCGAATATTTTCTCCTGCCCCATGCGATACACCTTATATACATCATTTAAGGTAATTAAAGCGGACATATGTATCCCCCGTTTTCATAGGATTATCTCAAACACCGTTTTGAACTTATGTCATCCTGATCGAAGCGCTGCTTTATCGTCATCCCGAGGGTCACATAACATCCCTTATTGTAATCCTGAGGGTCGCGCAATGGAGTCGAAGAGTCTTCGATATCAACACAAAGATTCTTCGCCGACGATCAGAAAAACAACCAAGCAAGATCCTAAGCACTGAAAGCTACTCAGGATGCTCATGATGACAAAAGCCGCTCAGGATCATGTGCACTATGAGACAATCCAGTTATATATATGTTTACTTATTAAAAACTAGTTAAAACTCTTTTGAAAGCCACTCTGCCAGGTCATTCAAAACCATGTCTTCACTATCGCGATCTTTCAAAAGTCCGAGTGTTCCCTTGCTGTTTCTAAGTTTTAGCGACAGTTCTTTACTATCTAAACGAATATTTATAAAAAGCTCCGGCAACTTGGTTATAATCTCCTCGCACAATGCGTCGGAATAGGCCTCGGCTTTTCTGATAATTCCTTCATCCAGCCTAAAATATAACTCTATTCCTCCCCATGAAAATCTGTTTTTAAGATGAATATCAAAATCAGGGGTTTCGCCGTAGCACCATTCCCACGAACTGTTTCTGGCCATTATGTTTCTGAAAGTTTCATTGTTGGGCCACATATTTTTGTCATTCGCTTTAAAATCCACTATCTCGCAGGCTGAACCATACTCGTCAGCAAAGGATTTCATCACCGCTTCTTTAACAATATCCACTGTTATATCCGGCACAATATCTTTTAAATTTGTTACACGGCTTTTAACCGAGGCAATTCCCTTAGCTTTGATCTTGTCATTTGATACGGTAAGATATTTTGACATCTTGTCCATATCGGCCCCAATGAGAATTGTACCATGATGCAGAGCATTATTGTATCTAAAGCCAAAAGCATTGCCTGAAAACTTTTTACCGTCAACGGTCATGTCATTTCGCCCGCTTTTTTCGGCGTTAATGCCCAATCTCTTAAGACCGTTAATAATAACATTGCATTGACGGCTTACATCATATGTATTCCTGTTTAAGATAAAGGAGAAGTTTAGATTCCCTATATCGTGAAAAACAGCTCCGCCCCCGGTAATTCTGCGTGCAAGACGTATATTGTCCTCCTCCATTAAAGTAAGATCGCACTCTGACCAGGGATTCTGGTTCCTTCCAATAACTACCGTGTCTTTATTCTGCCAAAGAAATAGTATAATTTCATTTTTATCTAGGTTTATAAGATAGTATTCTTCAAGAGCCAGATTAATCCAGGGATTTTTAATATCTGTGGTAATGATTTTTACTTGCCCGCCCATTTTCTGCTCCTATTCAGCATTAGTATGTTTCCTTCTTTATACCATATTGTTAATATATTAGCAATTACAAAAGCGTCACTTATCTCTTTTCAGCGGTTTCGAATCCAAAATTGCAATTCGGTCAGCTGATTTTTATAAAAAAGCTACATCTAATATATAGACGTAGCTTAGAAAGATTTGGTTCAGACTAATTGAAAATATTTCAAATTATTTTTTCCATCTCAAAACCGGCGTTCTGGCAGCCTTAACTTCGTCCAGTCTGGAGACATAGGTCGTCCTGGGAGCATTTTTAAGGCTTTCCGGATCCTCCTGCGCTTTTATGGCCAATTGACGCATAATATCAATAAAATTATCCAGGGTTTCGGGGCTCTCGGTCTCGGTAGGCTCAATCATCATTGCCTCGTGTACGATCAGCGGAAAGTATATTGTAGGCGGATGAATCCCTTCATCAAGAAGATTTTTGGCAATATCCAGAGCAGTAACACCGTTTTTCGCCTGTTTTTGGGCTGAAAGCACAAATTCATGCATGCAGATCCTGTTATAAGGAATCTCATAAAGGTCCTCAAGTTTTTTCCTGATATAGTTGGCATTAAGAACGGCAGCCTGTGATGCCACTTTTAGTCCTTGGGCACCCATGGTGCGAATATATGAGTATGCCCTGAGTATTACACCGAAATTCCCGTAAAATGATTTAACCTTGCCTATCGAAAGAGGTCTGTCATAATCGAGAATATATCTATCATTTACCTTTTCGATTACCGGTACCGGCAAGAACGGAACAAGCTCCTTTACCACTCCGATGGGACCGGAACCGGGTCCGCCTCCTCCATGTGGAGTAGAGAAAGTTTTGTGAAGATTGACATGAGCAATGTCAAATCCCATGTCACCAGGGCGTGCCATACCCATTATAGCGTTCATATTGGCTCCGTCATAATAAAGAAGTCCGCCGCAGCCATGAACCATCTCTGAGATTTTAAGAATATCCTCCTCAAAAAGCCCCAGTGTATTCGGGTTTGTCAGCATAAGCCCCGCTACGGTATCATCTAAGATATCCTCAAGCGCCTTGATATCTACACAACCTCTTTCATCGGAAGGGATGTGCACGACCTCAAATCCCGCAAGAGCTGCCGATGCAGGATTTGTTCCGTGGGACGAATCGGGAACGATTATCTTCACGCGTTTACTGTCATTTCTGTGCATATGATAAGCCTTGATTATCATAAGGCCTGTCATCTCGCCGTGAGCACCGGCTGCCGGCTGAAGCGTAACCCTCTCCATCCCAAGTATCTCGGACAAATACTTGTCCATATTATAGAGAATCTCTAAATTCCCCTGGGCACTCTGAGGACCCTGGAGAGGATGCATTTGCGCCAGACCTTCCATTGAAGCTATGTCTTCATTTATCTTTGGATTGTATTTCATGGTGCAGGAGCCAAGCGGGTAAAAGCCCGAATCAACCCCGTAATTTCTTTTTGAAAGGTTGGTATAATGGCGGATTACATCCACTTCCGATACTTCCGGAATTTCCGGAGCTGTTTCCCGGAGCAGTTCAACAGGATAAAACGATTCCAGTTCCACTTCGGGAACATCGTTTTCGGGAAGAGAATATCCGATACGGCCTTCCACTGATTTTTCAAATATCAGTCTTTCATCCCTCATCATTTATAATCCCTCCCGGCACATTAAATTAACCTTGTCCACAAAATAATCAATCTCTTCCCTGGACCTTTTTTCTGTTACGGCAACCAGCCAGCAGCCTTCAAGTTCCGGGTATTCAGCTGTCAAATCATAGCCTCCTATTATTTTTTCAGCCAACAGTGCCTCATTTAAGACGCTTGGTTTAATTTTGGGCTTTACTACAAACTCTCTGAAAAAAGGCGCATCGAAAACCCTGGAAACCTGTCTGTTTTCAAGGAGGGATTGATATGTGTAAACCGACTTATTTATACATTGTGTTGCAACTTCTTTTAGGCCTTCCTTGCCCATAAGAGAAAGATAGCTTACTGCGGCAAGGGCACACAAAGCCTGGTTGGTGCAAATGTTGGAGGTGGCTTTTTCCCGTCTTATATGCTGTTCTCTTGCCTGAAGGGTAAGGACAAATCCTCGTCTTCCCTGAGAATCTGTTGTTTCACCTGCGATTCTGCCGGGCATGCGCCTGGTCAACGGGCTTTTAACAGCAAAATATCCCAACAGCGGACCTCCGAAATTCATGGGATTTCCGAGGGGCTGGGCCTCACCCACCGCGATATCTGCCCCTAGCGCGCCGGGGGACTCAAACATGCCCAATGAGATGGGATCGCATACTGCAATTAAAAGAGCTCCAATTTCTTTGGCTTTCTGGGAGATAGCTTTAATATCTTCCAATATACCGAAGAAATTTGGAGATTGTATAGCAATAGCAGCCGTGTCTTTGCTTAATTTACCCTCTAATTGCTCCAAATTAACTGTACCGCTTTTGCCAGCAGGATCGTTTTCTTCTTTATTAAAATCCACTTCTTTTATGGTTATTCCTGAATATTTAAGGACCGAATACAGGGCTTTACGATATTCCGGATTTACGCTTCTGGCGACTAGTACTTCTTTTCGGCCATTGAATCTACTAGCCAGAAGGACTGCCTCATACAACGCTGTTGCACCGTCATAGAGGGAAGCATTGGCGGCATCCATTCCTGTAAGCTCTGAAATCATAGTCTGATATTCAAATATCGACTGAAGCACTCCCTGACTGATTTCCGGCTGATACGGCGTATAGGCGGTATAGAATTCCTGCCTTGATATAATATGTTGTACTGCCGAAGGGATAATATGGTCATAGACTCCCGCTCCTAAAAAGCAACTGTTCTCACAGGTGTCGGAATTCTTTTGCGCCAGCGTATGCATGTGTTTTTTTAATTCATGTTCGGATAAAGGCTTTGGAAGGTTTAGATCTTCTTTAAGCCTGAGCTTCTCCGGGATTGCAGAAAAAAGCTCATCTAATGACTTAACGCCGACAGCTGAAAGCATTGCTTCCTGCTGCTGTTTAGTCATCGGGATGTAGGATGATTTCAATTTTGTCACTCTCCCTTTGTCAGGTCCTCATATTGTGCGGGGCTCAATAGCTCTTTAAGCTCATCTGCTTTTTCGAAGCTTAAAACAGCTATATGGTTTTCATACGGGCTTTCATTAATAAGCTCGGGATTATCTGCAAGAGCCTGATTTACTTCAACAACAGTTCCCGATATCGGTGAAAAAATATCAGATGCGGCTTTTACCGATTCCACAACACCTAAGACATCGCCCTTTGACAGTTCTTTACCCTCTGTCGGAAGCTCAACATACACTATGCTTCCTAGTGAATCCTGTGCATAATCCGTGATACCCACATATGCACGGTTTCCTTCAACACGAACCCATTCATGATCTTTTGAATAATACAATCCTTCCCTGATTTCCATAAAAAAACCTCCTGTACCTGTTTTATTTTTTGAACTTGCAAAACGCTTATCGTTTATATTTCTTTTTATAAAAAGGAAGCTGAACAAGCACCGCCTTGCACAATCTTTCTCGTATCAGAATTTCTATTGTCTCACCGTCCTGTAAATCGGGATTATTAAGTAAGGCAAGGCCTCCGTTTTTGCTCAATGACGGCAATATCCCGCCGCTGGTTACATAACCGATTTTATTTCCGTCCTTTACAACATCGTAGCCGTTTCTGGGTATGCCTCTGTCCACCATCTCAAAGCCGTACAGCTTGCGATCCAGTCCGTGTTCCATCTGCCGAGCCAGCGTAGTCTTGCCGATATAATCATCCTTATTCATCTTTATGAAGGTTTTCAAGCCAGCTTCCAGCGGGGTTATATTCTCTGAGAGCTCATGCCCGTAAAGGGGCAAGGCAGCTTCAAGCCTTAATGTGTCTCTTGCGCCTAAACCGATAGGGGCAATACCTTTATCCTTTCCTGCTTCCAATATTCCATTCCAAAGTTTTTCCGATTCCGCACAGGAATCAGGCAGCCATAAATATATCTCAAATCCGTCTTCCCCCGTATAGCCTGTCCTTGAAAGCAATACCTTCATTCCCAGCAGGGAAGCTTCTGTAAAGCGGTAAAAACCCGGAAGTTCCGTATCCTCATCCAATATTTTTTTTATAATGTTTTCAGCCTCAGGACCCTGCAGTGCAAGCTGTGCATAGTTATCGGAAAGGTTCTCCGCCATAACATCCCCGGTTATTTGAGACTTTATCCACTCATGGTCCTTTTGGGTATTTCCTGCATTAACAACTAAAAGAAGCTCTTCATCTGAAAATTTGTAGATTAGAATATCATCCACCACTGTTCCGTTTTCATAACACATTGGAGAATAAAGAATTTTACCAACGGGAACCGGTGCCAAATCGTTTGTTATAAGCCTGTTTAATGCTTTTACGGCATCCTTTCCGGTTATTTTTATTTCACCCATATGAGAAACATCAAAGAGACCGGCTTTCGTTCTTACTAATTGATGTTCCGCTATTATATCGGTATAGGATACCGGAAGTTCCCATCCTCCGAAAGAAGTAAACCTTGCTCCCATTTGCTTTTGAACTTGATATAATGGGGTCCTTCTGTCCATCATAATTTCCTCCTTAGAAATAATTCTATTATATTTGGAAAATTAAAGCCACATCTAACATATAAAACTTATTATTATAGTAAAAAAACAAATATTAAGATTTCAGAATAAAAACAACGGTGATATAAAACAAGAGCCCTGAGCTATTATTTCGCCCAGAGCTACTTTTATTAAGCAATTATACTATTTAATAACGCGCCTCGCACCCATATATTTTTCGCTATAGGATGACAAGGATCTTGTAACAACCTTCCCCTTTGAAGTGGAAGCATGTATAAACATTCCGTCACCCATATAAATTCCTACATGACCTATGGTACCGTTTTTTTCGGTATCCCACATCAGTATGTCTCCTTTCCTGAGCTCTGACCGTGATACCTTTGTTCCGATTCCGGAATAAGCATAGGACGAACGGGGTAAATCAATTCCGAATTTCGCAAAAACATATTTGGTAAATCCGGAACAATCAAACCCTTTTGTGGAATAGCCGCCCCATCTGTACGGTACACCAAGTAAGGTCTTTGCATAAGCAATAATTTCATCGGCCAGTTTTTCGGCTTCGGGAGAAACTGCCGCTTGAGCTTCGGTACCTCTGGACGCCACTAAGTTTTCTTCAGTCTGCTTAGGCGTTGAGGATGCCTTGGGAGCCTGCGCAACAGGTTTTTCTACTTTGTCGGCACTGTCCACCAGGTACTTGGCCAAAACATAACCTTTTTTATCAGTCCAGGTTATTATTTTCGCCCATTCGCCGACAGTTTCGAAATAGGTAACCTTGTCTCCTCTTTTTATAGAAGTTATCAACTTGCTTTCTTTTGTGGGTTCTTCTCTGACATTTAACTTGTCTGCATTAACATGTTTAACTACTGATTTGATTTGCGGTTTTGGTGTTGGTGTCGGAGTTGGCTCCACAGGTTTGGGAACTTCAGCAGCAGGTGATGAGGCTACCGTCATTTCTGTCTGACCGGAATTTATATCTATTTGAGAAATACTTGAATCATCTGCCGAGGAATTAATATTCTGAGTTGATGAATCCATTCCCTGAAGAGTTGATAAAGTTGCAGCTGATGCGTTTTCTTCAGAAATAGAAGCGTTCGTATCGTCATTTTCTATAGCTAAAGAATTTTTTTCTTCTGTTTGTTGATCCCCCTGCACATTTGCATTGGTTTTATCATAAGATATATTCACCGATAAAGCAAATACCGTCTGCGTGAGTAAAAAAAGTGATGTTAACATCAACAGGGGAAAGTTTATTTTTCGTGGCCTTTCCATTGTGTTCCTCCTATTTTGGCTTCCGGAGTTAGCTGACGGGTTCGGGTAAAGAGGCGCCCCTACCATATATATGGATTAACCCCAATTAACTGGTTCCTCCGTTTATTCTTTTGAATAACTAAGCCATTTTTTACATCTATATTAAAATTATATGTATATTTGTACCAGGTGCTTCGTTAATTATATCAATTTTAATGAGACATAGCAAGGTTTGGTATAACTTACCACAATTTTGGCAATAGGATTAAGCATTTTAGGCAGTTTTTCAAGCCCGCTTTGGAGCATGCAAACGGGCAATAGCGAAATGCACCTTGCTGTATTTTCTTATATAAACAGAATACTATTCCATTTTTTGAAAAATGACAAGGATTGTTCTGGGAATTTTTAAATTTGCAATTCTATAACTTTTTGATATAATAAAAAAAAGACTTGTCAAACTAAAAATTTTTTGCTATACTAATTAGGCGCTAAAAATGACGACGCGGAGTGGAGCAGTCTGGTAGCTCGTCGGGCTCATAACCCGAAGGTCGTGTGGTTCAAATCCCGCCTCCGCAACCAATTGAAAGCCGCTTGTTCAAAAAGAACAGGCGGTTTTGCTTTATAAACACCTGAAAGTTTTTCATATAAGATTCACCTTGTTCTTCTAATAGATATCAGCAAAACGGCATCCCATACTAAAAAGAAAATTGACAAAACAATGCTTGTATTGATCAACAATGTGATTATGATCTGAAATGGCCATAGACTTAATATTGGCTTTTTCCCCCAGACATTCCGGTGATATTCTCCGTCGCAGCTATATATTGAATGCATGTGTAGATTTATCTTTGCCATCTATATTCACTGCTTTCTGTTCAGAAGTGTCAAACGCCTGTAAGTCTGGTTTAGAATCAGCTAATGCATTATTAAGACACAATGTTCTTTTTTTTGTACAAAATTTTATCTAATTCCTGCTAATTAATTGTGAAATTATTGTCTGACTTTGCAATTATATATGTGATATCATGAAATAGTTAATTATTTAACAAATTAGCTTGGAGGAATATTTTATGTTGCAAGCAAGTAGGACTAAAGTTGCCATCATCGGCGCAGGAAATGTTGGAGCATCAATTGCTTTTGCTATGGCACTTCAACAGAGTGCTAACGAAATTGTTTTGATTGATGAAAAGAAGGAGAAAGCTGTGGGTGAGGCACTGGACATCAACCATGGGCTCTGTTTTTTAGGACAAATGACGGTTTATTCCGGCGACTATTCTGATATATCAAGTTGTGATGTTATCATTATAACAGCTGGAATAGGCAGAAAACCCGGTGAAACCAGACTAGATCTGGCGAGGAGAAATCTTGTCATTGCCAAGGATATCACTGAAAATGTAATGAAATATTACACCCATGGCGTTATTCTTGTGGTTTCTAATCCTGTTGATATACTTACATATAAAATTCAAAAGTGGTCAGGACTTCCGAATGGACGTGTCTTCGGTTCAGGAACCGTCCTTGACAGTGCTCGGTTCAGATTTTCTTTGGCTGAAAAATTTAATGTCGATGTAAGAAATGTTCACGGCTATATTGTAGGCGAACATGGCGATACACAGCTTCCATTGTGGAGTGCTACCCATATTGCCGGTATAAACGCGGAGGAATATGGTAAAATGCATAACAATACCTTCAATGATCAGGATAAGGAATTAATAAGGCAGGACGTCAAACAAGCCGGATCAATAATTATTAAAAATAAAGGTGCCACATATTACGCAATAGCTGTTGCCGTGAATACTTTAGTTGAAACACTTCTCAAAAATCAAAATACAATCAGAACAGTTTCAAGTGTTATTGAAGGCACATATGGCATCAACGATGTCGCTCTTAGTCTGCCCTCATTGATCAATGCAAACGGAGTTGAAAAAATCGTTGAATTCCCAATAACCGAAGAAGAGGAAAAGATGCTGAAAGCTTCGGCGGAAACTATAAAATCAATGCTTGACAGTGTCAATGATATTAAATAAAGGAGGGAATATAGATGACTATTGGTGAAAAATCACTTAAAGCACATTCAGAATGGAAAGGAAAAATCGAGGTAATCAGCCGCGTTCCTGTTACAAACAGGGAGGAACTCTCTGTTGCTTACACTCCCGGCGTTGCGCAGCCATGTCTTGAGATTCAAAAGGATATCGATAATTCTTATAAATATACAAGAAGAAGTAACCTTGTAGCTGTTATTACAGATGGTACGGCTGTTTTGGGTCTCGGAGATATCGGTCCTGAAGCCGGTATGCCGGTAATGGAGGGTAAATGCGTACTGTTCAAGACCTTCGGTAATGTAGACGCGTTCCCGTTATGCATTCGCTCAAAGGATGTAGACACAATAGTAAATACAATTAAATTAATTTCCGGAAGCTTTGGCGGTATAAATCTGGAAGATATTTCGGCACCTCGTTGTTTTGAAATAGAACGGCGCCTCAAAGCTGAATGTGATATCCCGATTTTCCATGATGACCAGCATGGTACAGCCATTGTTGTTCTGGCAGGAATGATAAATGCTCTTAAGCTTGTTAATAAGAATATTTCTGATATAGAAGTTGTTATCAATGGTTCAGGTGCTGCAGGAATCGCTATCACTAAGCTGCTTATGAGTATGGGCCTTAAAAAAGTTATTCTTTGTGATACAAAGGGCGCAATTTATAAGGGACGCTCAAACCTTAATCCTGAAAAAGAATTAATGGCCGAGATTTCAAATCTGGAATTAAAAAAGGGTACATTGAAAGATGTAATAAGGGGTGCTGATGTATTTATAGGAGTTTCCGCTCCAGGTATGGTAGATCAGGATATGATCAGAAGCATGGCAAAGGACCCCATTATTTTCGCTCTGGCAAATCCCATACCCGAAATCATGCCTGATGAAGCTATCGCCGCAGGAGCCAAAGTTGTGGGAACCGGGCGATCGGATTATCCTAACCAGGTAAATAATGTGCTCGCTTTCCCCGGTCTTTTCAGAGGAGCTCTCGATGTTAGGGCAAGCGATATAAATGATGAAATGAAAATTGCCGCAGTGCAGGCAATCGCTTCTTTAATAACCGACGAGGAACTGAAGCCTGATTATGTCATCCCTGCCCCATTTGATACAAGGGTAGCCCCTGCAGTTGCAAAAGCAGTTGCTGAAGCTGCGAGGAAATCAGGTGTAGCAAGAGTTTAATATCGACAATCATATAATTCCTGTATTTATAATGAAAACCGCTTTGTTCAAAAGTGCTGTGAACCCCTTTCGTTAGACACAAGAGCTAACGAAAGGGGCTTTTGGTTCTACGTCAAATGTTGGGGCAGATATAATGCCAATATAAGTTTAGATCTTTACTTTATTACATTCTCCCTTACCTGAGCTCTTTGTCTTCAGACTATTCATTTTGCATAAATTGTAATAATGTTATTATTATAGTAATATATACCTATAAATAAATTATCCTTTATGAGAAGAAACTTCACATGAGTTATCTCAAGGTGGACAGAGATGGTTCACACTTCTATTTCAGCAGCATGCTACTAAGTTATCAAAAAAGAACTATCATGAGGTAATTCTTGAGGTGACCCTTAATGAAGAAAAAGGAAAAACTATGGAATATTAAAAAAAGAAAAACTTTATTGAATTACATAATAAAAGACTGTATATTGCGGAATTACCTCCCCTCAACGATAATCGCAATGCTTTTATGGTACTTGTTAGAATTATATGAAGGCGCAAGATTTGGCATCAAAATATTGGTCAATTTAGTAATTGCCGCAGTATTACTTGGCATAGTAATTGGAACTGTTTATGGTTTATTATCGTGGAAACAGGAAAAAGGGCATAATAGAAAGTAAAATGTAATTTCTTTTGTAATTAGAAAAGAATATTGATTCGTTTATTTAATATACAACATGCTTTAGATATCCATAAAAACCGACATGAATAGACTTAAGAACTGTGCTATATCCATGAAAAGTCTCGTCATTTCAATCTTTCCAAATAATTATATTCTAAAAAGCGCGGCATATCTTCCCATGCGTTCCGGTCTACGATTATTTCATATCCGCAGCAGTTTGGCACATACCAATCATAATAATTACCAACCGGATCGGCGAATTTGGACATAATGGCCATAATGCTGCCGCCATGCGCAACCACGGCTAATTCCTCCAATCGGCGTTCAAGTGAATCGCGTATCACAACTTCAAAAGCGGTCTGTACTCGCTTCTCAAAAGAAGCAATACTTTCTCCGTTGGGACATTGCCCCTGGCAGTTGCCTTTGACCCATTCCAGGTAGGCTGTATCACTTGCCATTTCATCAGCGGTACGCCCCTCGAAGTCTCCGAAATCCATCTCCCGCAAATCCTCAATGATGTGCGTTTTGGCATTTGGAAAGCAAATCTTTGCTGTTTGCATTGCCCGCTTCATTGGACTGACATAAACATGTGCCATAGTATTTAAAACACCTGCAGCCTGTGCCTGCAAGATCCCCTGCTCACACAGCGGTTCGTCAGTCCGGCCATTATATCGCCTATGTATATTCCCCTCAGTCATGCCGTGCCGAATAAGTAAAATTCTCATATCCTTACCCCTTTATTACAACAGGAATACCGCAAACAAGCCGAACCACCCGCTCCGCCGCCTGCGCAAGACGATTGCAAAGCCTGCCGGTGGCTTCCCTCGCCTTCCGTTCAGTATCGTCAACCGGAATAATGCCGCTTCCCACCTCGTTGCAGATCACAACTTCTTTTTTCAAAAGCGCATCGTACAGCTTCACGCTTCCTTCCGGGTTGGAAAAGACCATATCCTGCAGGTTGTACAGAACAGGGCGTTCGTCCAATACAGCATCGGCAATATCTAAATCCGAATAACCTAGGGATTTTACATATTCCAGTTTCCCGGACGCAATTGCACCCACTACCAATATCATAAAACCTCCACCTTTCTGATGACAATAAATACAGCCAGCGCCGCAAGTTCCGAAATTTGCAGCCAATATCCGGAAATATCTCCGCTCATGCCGCCAAATTGATTTTTGGACATGAAATAAATATACATGGCGCAAATAATTGTAACCATTGTTATTACTATGCCTATAAACCCGTCCATCAGTGTCAGTCCTGCCGCGCATAACGCAAAGATGCAATAAAGAACTATAGTTGCTTTTTTCTTGTCAGAAGAGCCGCCGGTAGTATAAAACAAGCCTTGCCGGCTATTAGCGGGAAAATGCAGAACACCTAATCCTACCGTTGTACGGACCATTATGTGTACTATTCCGAGAATCCAAATCGTCTGTACTTCACGGGGAGCCTCGGTGCAAAGAGCAAAATATACCAACAGATAGACAAGGGCAAAGATAATTGCAAATGCTCCGGTATGCGGGTCTTTTAATATTTCACGTTTTCTTTCAGGCTCGGCATGGCTTGCCAATGCATCCACCGTATCACAGAAGCCGTCAAGATGGATGCCTCCCGTTACTGCGATGGGTATACATGTAAGTCCTGCTGCAAAAATAATAGTCCCAAATGCCAGTAAATCGCTCAGCCATAACCAAACCCACAAAAGCAGGCCGATAGCCATGCCTACAAAAGGAAATGCGCATATTAAAAACCGCATATTTTCTTTTTTCCATTCTACGCGAGGCATTGGAATTTTAGAAAACATGGCGAATCCAAGAGCAACGGACCGCAAAAAACTCATAACAATCTTCCTTTCAAGACGACGGGTATTCCACATACCATCTCATAAACACAGTCAAAACTCTCAGACAGTGAAGTATTGAGCCTGCCAAGGGTCTTTATATACTCTCGTGTACTTTCATCGTATTTTCCGCCGTCGCTGCCAACATCATTGGTCACAACGATAAGGTTTTCGCATTGGGATGCAAGGGATTCAATGCCGGAGATAATCTTGTCATACACATCCGTAATATTGCCGTTACAGTCAAACATCTCATTTGCAGTCAAATTGCACATGCACTCAAGCAATACGGTACCACGGCGGGGTAATTTGATCAAATGAATATCGGTATCACGTTCTATAGTCTGAAACTTTTTTGGCTCCCGTATTTTCCTGTGCCGCTCCACCTTTTCCCGGCTTTCCTCATCATAAATTCTCATGGTTGCAATATAATAACGGGGCAATGGAAAACGCATCGCAAGCTCTTCGGCATATGTGCTTTTTCCACAGGCCGATCCCCCGGTCAGCAGTATCCGCATTAAACTCACCTACATTCCAATATCTTTAAAAGTCATAAGGTCATGATAAACCGCCAGCGCCATATCAATAAGAGGCAATACTGCAACCGCGCCGGTACCCTCGCCAAGCCGCATCCCGGCTTGAATTATGGGGGATAGCCCCAGTTCTTCCATCACGGCCTTGCATGCCGGTTCTGCAGAAACATGGCTGGGTATCATAAAATCCCTGGCTCCGGGACATATCCTGGCTGCTACAAGCGCAGACACCGAGCTTATAAATCCGTCAATGATTATGGGGATACCGTGGATGGCGCCGCCGAGGAAGACACCGCAAAGCCCTGCAATATCAAATCCTCCCAGTTTGTACAGCACGTCAAAAGCATCGGTTCTATCAGGCTTGTTTATTTCAATTCCCCGCTTTATAGCGTTGATCTTCCTTGCAAGTCCTTCATCCGAAAGTCCCGCGCCACGGCCGGTTACCTTTTCGATACTTGACCCAAGAAGCACAGAAGCAACAGCGCTTGAAGTGGTAGTGTTGCCAATCCCCATTTCACCTGTGGCTATTATTTTGTATCCTTTCTCTTTGCAATCCTTCACCAGTTCAATGCCGGTCTGCATAGCCTTTCTGGCCTGCTCCATTGTCATTGCAGGACCTTTGGTGAAATCAGCCGTACCATCGGCAATATGCCGGTCAAGAATATTTTTATTGCTTATTCGGGTAAACATGCCCATATCTACGGCAATAATGTCCGCATCCGCTTTTTTTGCCATTATACATACCGAAGAACGTTTATCGGCAATAAAACCTGCCATTACAGCAGTAATCCCGCCTGGCGTCTGGGCGACCCCCTGGGCAAGCACGCCATTGTCGGCACACATCACAATTACCGCTCTCTTATCAAGCCTTACGTCATCACTCCCTGTAATACCCGCCAGCTTCACTACAACATTCTCAAGTTCACCTAAACTACCTACCGGCTTTGCGATATTGTCCCATCGGGCCTTTGCTTTGTCCATTGATGTTTTGTCAAGATCCTTTATGTTTTTGATCTGTTCTATATAAACCATTACAAAAGCCCCTTTCTTTGTCATTTCCACTGTCCCAGCTTACTTCGCATCCATTCGCAGACATCCATGGAATACACCGCATTGAGATTTTCTGCATTCAGCACCTCGCTGATTTCTCCTGACGCCTTTACTTTTCCCTTCTCCAGCAGTAACGCTTGTCTTCCGTATGCCTTTACAAGGCTTAAGTCATGTACCACCGATACGACCGCCCTGCCCGGAGTTTTCAGCCATTCCTGAATAAGTTCGAATATCTGTTTCTGGTATAAAAGATCAAGGTGATTGGTTGGTTCGTCCAAAAGAAGCAGTTTCGGATTTTGCGCGAAAAGCTGAGCCAGAAAAACCCGCTGAAGCTCTCCCCCTGATAGGGTCAATACCGATTTATCCAGCAAGTGATTAAGCCCTGTCATTTCAATAGCTTCTGAAATACTTTTTTCATCCTCTTCACTTTGACGGGAGAATAAGCCGGGAGCATAAGCGTAACGCCCCAGCCGGATAACCTCCTGCACCGTAAAGGGATAGTTGACATAATTGGTTTGCGCCAGAACTCCAATTATTTTTGCCCGCTCATAGGGTTTGTATTTCTCGATATTTTTATCGTATAAACGCACTTGTCCCGTATATGGCACGCCTTGTGCAATTGCATTTATTATGGTGCTTTTTCCCGCCCCGTTGGGACCCACTATCATCAGCCATTGCCCCTCGTTGACAGAAAAACTCACGTTGTCAACAATTGTGAGGCTTCCATACTGTACTTTAAGGTTCCTTACTTCAAGCATGGGTTTTCCTCCTTGAAGTATAAAAAATATAGACGAACAAAATCGCGCCAATAAAAGACGTAACCACACCAATGGGCAGTTCCAGTGGATTAAGCAGTATTCGCGCAACCAAATCTGCCAGCATCAGGAAAACTGCTCCCCCGAAAAGTGAGGCAGGAAGAAGTCTTTTGTGATTCGGTCCTGTAATCATGCGCACAATATGAGGGGTCACCAATCCAATAAATCCAATTGATCCACCAATGGATACACATACGCCTATAAGCCCGGAAACTGAAATCATGATAAATAGTTTAACTCTCTTTACATTCACTCCTATATGCCGGGCATTTTCTTCTCCAACGGCAAAGGCGTTTAATTCCCGCGCATGCAGAAGTATTTCTCCACCGAATATGACCAATGCCGCCAAAAGTACCAACGCATTGTCAAAACTGCTGCCAGACAAGCTTCCCATTGTCCAGAACGTAATATGTTTCACTTTGTCCGGTGCAAACGTAATTATGAGGGACAATATGCTGGAAACAAACATTGAATATATTACGCCTATCAGGATAATTGTATTGGTGGATAAAGAAAAATCCATTTTATATGCAAGAGTAAGGATCACGATAAGCGAGACAAAGGCAAATATGATTGCCATTACCATCGTTCCTGCAAAAGGAAGTGAAGGCATAGTTATACCAAACGCAATGGCAATGGCGGCACCCAATGCAGCGCCCGAAGATACTCCCAGCGTGGAGCCGTCGGCCAAAGGATTTCGCAGTAATCCCTGCATCGCCCCGCCGCAAAGGGAAAGTGACGCGCCGGTAAGTGCGACGCAAATGACACGCGGCAACCGCACCGATAAAATTATGGACGGCGATGCAATAGTCTCAGGAACAGGGATACCCCAAACGGAATTCCATATAATGGTCATCGTATCCTTAAGCGGTACACTGACACTGCCCACAGAAACACAAAGGATAAAAACCAAAAATGTTGCCCCTGCAAACAATACATATTCATAAATGCGGAAACCTTCCTGCTTTTTAATCACTGAACCCCCCAATTTAAATGTTTGGGAATGGAAGCATCCCCTTGGTCATAGTTTTAAACCTTATCTTCCGGAATTCTCATGGTTGATCTTTCAAAGTTGTGCTGTTGATGAAATCAAAGAGCATTCTTGCACCGTCGGCAAGCCGCGGAGTGGGACGGGACAGCTCGTTATTGTATAGATTGAGAACAGCTCTGTTTTTTACAGCATTCACGTTTTCCCATCCTTTACGGCTCATAATCTCTTCTTCCGGCTTTGGCCCTTCGCCAGAATACATCGCAGCACTCACTATATAGTCGGGATTCCTCTCAAATACCTGTTCTTCAGAAATCTCGCCCCAGCCGGTTATATCGGAAAAGCAGTTTTTCAAACCGATCATTTCAGCAATCTCGTTCATAAAGGTACCGCTTCCTGCCGTCCATAGCCCATATTGAAGGGGGGAAGCTTCGAAATAGACGGTTTTTCCTTTGAAATCAGCGGCCTTTGCCGAAACTTCGACAAATGTCTCTTTCATTGAGGCAATAACAGCTTCCGCCTCGGCATCCCTGTTCATCAGTCTACCAATCAAAGAAATGGAAGTATACACGTCCTCAATATCATGCACATCGGAAACCACTACCTTAATACCGGCCGCTTCAAGCGCTTCAACCTGTTCTTCTGTTTGCGCCATAGTACCCATCAGCAATACCTGTGGTTTAAGGCTGATTATTTGTTCCAGGTTTGTATTGACTCCCGATTGTACCACCGGCACACGCAAAACTTCCTTCGGGTAATCACAGAATTCGCCCCGGCCTACCAGTGTTTCTCCCCCACCTACAGCATAGAGAATTTCACAGTCAGAAGGAGTAAGTGCAACTACCCGCGTAACCGGTCCATTCAGTATGATTTCACGGCCTGTCATATCAGTGATTGCAACTGAGTTATCCTTCGGTCCTGTGACAGATTCATTTGCTGGCTTGGCTGTCTGGGTTTGATTTGATGAATCCTTTTGTACATTTTCATTTGTTTTTGCACATCCGGCAGAAAAAACCGCCAACACCGTAATGACGGCACAGATCATCAAGACGTGAATTCTTCTTTTTTTCATGTTTTGAAAACCTCTTTCTTAAGATTTTCAAATGAATACATCGAAGGGCAAATAAAAAAGCTCCCTGGATATAGGAAGCAAATAGAAAACACTAAATAATTGCAGAAATAGCTTGCCCCGCCCCCAAGTGGAAAATGTGCAATCAGGTCTCCCGGCTTGGCTTCATCCTACAGAGCGCCTTCCCGCCTGTTGCAGTGGCTCTTTGCCCTTTCGTCAGCTTCACGGTTATTGGGATAGCCCGGAAATCTCATCCGAATTCCCTCGGTGCGTTAACGCACCGGCACTTTCGTGCAATTACACACGCTATATTCATTTGTGGCTATATATTACTTCAATATCGTGCACTTGTCAACGGTTACCACCGCCTATAATACAGGCTTCAAGTGGGGGCATCATGGCAAAAACCACGGTAAATCGCAGGCGCTATAAATCTTACGATCATTCCTTAGCAGTTAAACTGCCGGATGGAATTTTTAGTCTTTTCCAGAACAGGAGGAAAATAATTACGGCGATTACCATCGCACTGAAATCAGCGATCGGTGTAGCCCACACGATTCCATTAACACCCAACAAGTCATTCATCAAAAACATAAACGGAACATCCAATCCTCCCTTTCTTAGCAAAGACAGCAACAGCGGCTGTACCTTCTTGCCGACAGATTGGAAAACAGTAATGATAATCAGTGTAACCGAGATACACGGTCCGGTGATGCATATTATACGCTGGAATCTCTGTCCATACTCTACCGTTGCTTCATCATCGATAAAACTTTTCACTATCGGTTGTGCACAGGTAAAAAGCAAAACAGCGCTGACGATTGCTACACAAAGGCTCAGTAAAAAAGTTGTTTTAATTGCTTTCTTCATTCTTGAATAATTACCTGCGGAATAGTTATATCCGACCAGCGGAACCACACCCTGAGACATACCGGTTGCAATACCGAATGCAATCAAATCAATTTTTTTTGCTATACCGACTCCTGCGATCGCTTCATTGCTATAGGACTCCATCAGCTTATTCAGCGTGGCATTTGAAAAAGTACTCATTAGACTCATCAACGCGCTTGGAAGCCCTGTAAGCAGGATCTCGGACGGAATATGTTCAGATAATGTATAGTATTTTGGGTTGAGAACAATAACCGTATTATTTTGCCTGCGAATCAAATGAAGTAAGAAGTATATCAACGACGCCAGGTTGGAAAGCATCGTTGCCAGAGCCGCACCGGCTATCTGCATATCAAGCACTGTTACGAAAATAGGATCTAAGACAATGTTTAGCAATGCCCCCATAGTCATGCCAAAACTGGCTTGTTTCGAGAAGCCTTCCGCCCGGATAAGGTGTGCTAATCCGGCACTCAAAACAGTAGGGGCTGCCCCTATAAAAACTGCCCAGAAAATATACTGACTGCAAAATTCATATGTTTCTTCATTTGCTCCCAAAACCGGCAAAAGCGCCGGTCTGAGAAAGTAAATTAAAATCCCGTAACAGAGAGAAACAAGAACAGACGTCCATATGCTGAACGATGCAGCATGCTCGGCTCTTTCACGGTCGCCTGTTCCAAGGCATCTTGAGATCAGGCTGGATCCGCCTATTCCGAAAAGATTGGCAAAGCCGGTAAGCAGAAAGAGCGTCGGCATACAAATATTTGCCGCAGCCACCTGGTTCGGATCATTTGTCTGTCCGATAAAAAAGACATCCGCCATGTTGTATAAAACGATAATTAGCTGACTGATTACAGTCGGTACGACCAAAGTGAAAACAGCTTCTGTAACAGGCTTTTTTTCAAACAATTCATTTTCTGTAGTCGTCATTTTTGTCGTCCTAATCTGTTGAGATGTTCGGCAATGATAACAATCGATACTTCAAAACTTTTATCGCGGTCAATGGGGAAATGAGAAAATGCGCCATACTCCTCATGTGCCACAAAACCGTGCATCATGCTTCGTAGAGAACGCTGATAGTGCATTTGCATTTCTTTTGGAATTTTATAGCTATCAAGCACATCCATGATTGGCTCCACTATTTCTTCTGCAGCCAGCTCAAGTACCGTATTATTTACTTTTGGAATATTCATTATTAATAGATAAAGTTGGTAGTGTTCCTTTGCAAATTTTCTATAAGCCGAAGCCAGCGCAAAAAGAGCTTCATCTCCGCTTTTCCCTTTAATGGCCTCCTTTTCGCTTGAAACCATACGCCGTATTGCAATAATTCCGATATCAGTAAGCAGAGCATCAATATTCTGAATATGACTGTATAAAGAAGCAGGTTTGATATTCAATGATTTTGCCAGCTCATTCAATGAAAAATTTGAGATTCCTTTCTCTTCAATCAATCGAATAGCTGCAGCAGTAACAGCTTCCTTATTCAATCCCTGGCGTGGCATAAATCTTGCCCTCCAAAACCTAATAGCATTAGGAATAATGTAACCTAATATTATTAGGTTTGTCAAGCAGTCTTATTAATCTACACAGCTGCCTCTTCAATGTAGGGACAGGGGGGGACAATAGCCAAACTCAGAGCCATAACTTTGTTTGTTTTAAAGAGGATTGTCGCAGGTTTAAAAAGTGTATCGGAATTATAATTTGAAAGTTGGTGTTTAAATATAAAAGAGATAAGGGAAACTAAATCCCTTATCTCCGTAATACAACGGACCTGTGTTCTTAATTCCGTAACCGCCGGAAAGAATCAGGCTGGTTTGTCATCAAAAGTATTGATCTAGTAGATCTGTATAAAATATGTAATCTCCCCATAACATACTTCTATTCCAAAGCAAAGCAGTTACATCTGTATCAATTAAAGTCGGCTCTTTTTTCCCATTATAGAGCATGAGATCTCCTTTTTTTCTTTCAAGACTATAATCAGTCAGATATGCAACATTCTTCTCATTTACCGGAGTGAAGAAGCTTACATCATCTGCAATCTTTGTCTGCTTACCGTCTTTAAACATACAAAGTGTTCCATTCATATTACTCTCGTTATAATCGATGTAGTATAAAAGTATATCCGTATCCTCGAAGTTAAACAGACTCGGAATATACACATCGGAGCTGATGGATTTTCCTGCCAGATACAAATCGCCTGAGTTATTTTTGACATCTTTGAAATAATATACTCTTCCTGTTTGATTTCCAAAATAGTATTCCGTTACGTCTTCATCGATTTTTACAGGTTTTGCAAGAACACCGTTGGAAACCGAAGCAGCCATTAATGTGCCATAATCCTTTTCAAAATTGTATTCATCGAGGAAATAAATGGTCCCGCTTTTATCAATCGACCATCTTATAGCATCATGACAATCGAGTATGCTTTCTTTTTCTCCCGCAGCAACATATATATCGTCAGAGACATCCCGTGAAGCTAGTACCTCCCTTTTAAGATCCCATATTATATCTTCGATATAATAATTATTGTCCCAATACGAAAAAAGTTCGGACATCTTTTGTTTTCCGCTGTCAGAAGTATTATACTTTTGATACACTACCACCGGAGTCTCATAAAATGCTGCCAGATAGTATCTGCTATAGTTTCCCGATGCCAAATCAGAGGCTACGAGGGTCTCCGTTCCTTTATTCCAGTAGTAGAGCGAATACTTATTGTATTTTACCGCATTGTCTTCATTATTTAAGGCTTCTCTCAGTTCATCCCTTATTTGTTTTCTGTAATACGAAGATTCAATCTTTTCCCATTCCGCAAAATCTTCCATATATTTTTCATAAGCTCTGTTGTATTCGTCCCAGTCTGTTTCCTCACTCCAATATCCATATTCTCCTGTTTCCGGATTATAATCACTTCCCCAGCTCCATGCGTACCATACTTGATGTGTATAATCGCTTTCATTCGGAAATAAAGGAGCCGGCGGGATTGCAGTTATAGATCTGTCGCCATCAGCCATGTCATCATAAATGAAGTCTGATAACTTATTTTTTACTTCTTCAGTTTTTAGATAATATATTGATGTATCATTTACGACCGATATAACCTGAGCCACATTGGAAGCAATTTTTACTTTTTCCTTTTTATATTCTTTGAAGTAAAGTGTATCATCTTTCAGATAATATAGGTTCTTGTCTTCTGCATTTGCGGTATAAATCGTCGAATTTGAGTCTAATTTGTTTTTCTCACCGGTCATATTCTTAATATGCATTTCATAAATGGAATATTCTCCGTCCTGGTATTTATCATATATAAGATAATCACCGGTCTCATTGACATAAAAGCTGTTAACATCGCCATCCAGCTTGACTTTTTCATCTGCTTTTCTGTCATACAGGTAAATGCGATCATCGTCTCCTTTTATATAAAACAGTCTGTTTCCGTCTTCGGTTAAAAATGGAATTTGTGAAATATCACTGTCAACTTTGACAGCTGTGTCAGTCTTCTTATTATCCGCTTTAAGGTCTCGCCAGTAGTATGAATATGTAGAATTCATCCGATCCGGATAATAAATAAACCTTCCATCATCGCTCATAAGAATGAAATAAGATAACGAAATATAATCATTTACATCCAGTTCCAAAGATCCTTCTTTCAGCTTGGAAGTCATTTCAAAAGGATCCGGCTTAGAAAGTTTAGTATACTGCAATTCCTTATCCTTCACATAAATCAGGTGATTTCCTTGTTTTGAACCGCTTTTCCCGATAAGAACAGCGAATACAATGAGAATCACAGCAGCTGCTATACCAATATATAACCACTTAAAGGGCGGCAATTTAATTTTCTTTTTCTCCGGAACGTTTTCCTTCTCTGCTTGAGATGTTTCCTGCCCATCTTTGCGAAGCGGTTTGCCGCATTCAGGGCATAAAGTAAACTCCGTGGTTGTCTGTGCCCCGCATGCCGTACAGAATACAATATCATCGGCGTTCTCCGTTTGTGTCTGTACCTCGGTTCCGCATTGTGTGCAGAATCTTGCATCGGGATCCAAGGCTGCATTGCAGTTTGAACAAATTATTTGCTTTCGCATTTTACCTAACCTCCAATAACCTTTCTTAGTAGCATAATTCTGTTGATATTATCTGAACCAGCCATGAGCAGATAATCCCCCATTATCTCCACATGAACCGTTCCGGTGACCAGGTATTCCATCAGTTGGTATCATGGTAAGTAGCTAACTGTAAAGAAAGCAAATACTCCCATAAAAAAGTAACCATCATAAAAGTATCAGCAGAAATTTGCGCATGGCAAGTTCCTCTTGCTAATAATGCTTAAATTATTTTTTCTATAATATCTTTAATAATTAAAAATACAGTACCTGCAATGAAACATAATGATATAAAAAAATAAATGATTATCCCTACTCTAACAGAGCTATTTTCCGGGTTTTCAGCATCATAGGAACCACAAGTTTTTTACCTGGTTTAAAAAAGGAAGGCTGATAAGAGGATTTTACATGATATGTTTTCCCTTTAACTTGATATGAGACAACGGCAGTATAAGCAACCATTCTCTGATGGCTTTTATGACGTTGTTCGAGTAAGGCAATGGTCTCTTTGAATTTACGCTGATTTGGTAATTTTCTAAAAGCCCCAGATGCCAGACCAAGTATGTGCGATAGGTAAAAAAACAGGCCGTAAAACATGAGACCTCCATGAGCAACTATGATAATAATATAATATAATAGTGCTTTTATTTAAGTCAATAATACAGCCAAATTAGATAGCATCATTTTACTGTTGTGAATTGAAGAGCAGATGTCATCTTGGAATTCTGGCGGTCAAGCTTTATACTGTCAGCATCACTATGTGAGCAGTACGCGGCCTTCTTAGCGTTCTGCCATATGGATACCTTTTTTATGAAGAGTATGCTTCATCATGTACTGCTACATACCAACGATAGCCGCTCCTCTTAATGAACGTTCTTCCATTACGGCCTGTATAAAATGAGATACATATACAAGTGAAAATTCACTATTGCTTTGGGCTGTACGTGCTTATAAGATTCAGGTCAATTAATTGATCCCGGCTTAAGGATATCAAGGTATAAAATGTCTCCGATACTTGGAATAATATAATCAGCAAGTGATTGATCATATCCGAATCTTGTATCACGAATTGCAATCGTATCAATTCCTGCACTTTTTGCTGATTGTATACCATAGGTTGAATCTTCCACAGCTATGCATTCATTAGCCTCAAATCCAAGATTTTCAAGTGTATGCAAGTAAATTTCGGGGTGAGGTTTACTTTCACTGAACATTTCTCCGCTTACAATATGGGTAAAATATTTTTCTGTTTCGGTCTCCTTGAGCATAGTTTGAATTTGTTTCATAGATGAAGAGGAAGCAAGAGCCAGAACTAAATTCCTTCTTTTTAATTCGGATAAAACATTTATGGAATCCGGAAACAATAAGTCCTTATAATTAAACTCAATCTTTTTATGTGTTTTGTGATAATATGCACGTATTTCGGCTGGTTCAACAGGTGTAGGCCATAAGCTTGCAACCAGTCTCCAAATTTGTGCTGAGGAAGCACCTGCAGTTTTGAGTAAATCATTTTCGCTTATTGTTACATTATTATTCCTGAAAAATCTTCTAAAATTCTCTAAATATATAGGCTCGCTATCAATAAGGACACCGTCCATGTCAAAAATAACAGCTTTTTTCAATTCTTACTCTCCCTTTTATTAAATAAAATAAAACAACAAAAAGATGACTATAATAACATCTAATTTCTAATTTAGTATACAAAACTTTCAGAAGTCTGATTACAGTATAAGGTACTCCGACTATAAAAGCTATAATTTAAACTACTTCGACCTCAATGCCGCGATCGCGCAACTGCTGTACTATCTCAGGAGAGGCCTCATAGCCGGTTATTATACGCGTAACCACATCCACAGGGGCAATACTCATAAAAACCTTTATTCCGATTTTTGAATGATCACAAAGGAGGATCAATTCGTCTGAGGATTTGATTATCTGACGTTTTACATTTATGTCATCACAGGTGTAGCTCATTATTCCAGTTTCAGGGCATAATGCATCGCAGGACAGGAAAGCACGCTTAGCATGTATCCCTGCAAATATACTTTCAGTAATAGAACCGTAAAATGAATCGAAATTTTTACGAAGAACGCCCCCGGCAAGAATGAGATTCACTCCGGGATAATGGGCAAGCTCCATTGCCGTATGCATATCATATGTAATGACAGTTAAATCCTTTGCATCATCAAGCAGTCGTGCAAGTGTATACACAGTTGTGCCGGCATCAAGAATAATATGATCTCCATCGTTAATATATTTTCGAGCGGCTTTAGCAATGCGCTCTTTTTCTTTGACATTCATTGCACTCCTCGCACGTAACGAAGGTTCCATGGTTAAATCCAGATTAGCAGACATGACGCCGCCGGGTACCTTCTTAACAATGCCGTCTTCATCAAGAATAGCAATATCACGTCGTATTGTCGCTTCCGAAATCTCAAATTCTTTTGATAGTTCATTAATCGTGATGAACCCATGTCTGTCAATGCATTCCTTTATTAGTTTGAGTCGCTCGGCACGTAACATTTTTTTCAACTCCTATCCTAAACTTGCAAAATAATCAATAGCTTGAAGCGCTTTTTCATAATTTTCAAATCTTCGTACATATATGTCGGCCCGTTCTGTATTTGGAGTATAGCTTTTCTCGCTCCGGCACATTGCTTCAATGGCTTGATTAAAATCTGAGAATTCTCCTGCAGCGATACCGGCAGCCATTGCAGCGCCACGTGCAGTTTGTTGAGTACCGTTCATGACAACAATCGGCAATTGTATTATATCACAAAAAAGCTGGCTCCACTCTTTTGAAGCAGAAACACCGCCTGATAGGCGTATCTCCCTGAAAGGTGCCGTACTTTGCTGCAGAAGTTTGATATGGTGCATTGTAGACATAAGTATACCTTCCAATACAGCATACAACATATCATCTTCCCTATGATATCCCAGAATATTGCAGAAGGCACCTTTAGCATCCGGATGTGTACTGCTCGCATAAAGATAAGGTACGAAAATAATATCTGTATCCTTTGGCTCTTTAGATTGTATAATTCGGTCAACCAGGTCGTAAATTTCTTTTTTACTGAGGCCTGGATAAATTTTTGAAGTAAAATTATTGAGATACCAGTTTTGGTTCACAGTACCCGTTGCGCTGCCTTCCTCCAAAAGTATCCTGCCATTTATACATGAGGTCGTTGCAATTGTTGAATCAGCCGCATTTTCAAATGATGAACCAAGATAGGACGCTATGGTCCACGTTCCACTTGTAACACAAAGTATTCCGGGGTCTATCGCCCCACTGCCGAAAGTACTTGCAGCCACATCATACAGCCCGGCTGCCACAGGCGTACCAACTTTAAGCCCTGTTTCAGCCGCAGCTTCTTTTGTGATGTATCCTGCTACTGAATCGGAAGCAAGTACTGGATAATCAAATAGGTCTCTTTCATCTTCCAAGTCTGAAAGCTGAAATAATTTGTCACTGAAAGAACATGTTTTGGGTTCTACAAGGTTAAGCATCGAAGCATCAGTTACTTCGGTCGCATATTCGCCTGTGAGGCGATAACGGATATAGTCCTTTATTGGAAGGGCTTTCCTAGTCTTTTCAAGTACAATCGGCTCATTCTCTTTGAACCAGCGAATCAGCGGTGCGGGCTGCCCAGCCCACAACTGTTGATGAGTTATATCAAATATATTTATTGCAGCGCCGCTATTGATAAAATGCTTAACCTGAGCATTTGCCCGGCTGTCTGTTGATACTATGATAGGATATGTCGCATTACCGTCTTTATCAATAAAAACAATGCCTGCGCCATAACCACTGACCGAAATTGAAACTATCTCATCAGGATCGATCCCTGCTTTTGAAATTGCAGCAGAAATGGCATTGCAATTACAACGCCATACTTCCTCAGGATTACGTTCCACATATCCCGGATGTGGTTGATCTATAGCAGGAGAAGCGCTTGCTACCGCAATTTCATGGCCGTTAAGGTCGTATATTGCGCATTTTGTATTAGAACCGCCATTATCTAATCCTATCAGATATTTTTTCCTTGTCATCTTGCCTCCTTATGTGGTTGGTTGTCCATAGTTTTTCCAACTGTCAGCCTCAATGGCGACAAGCGCCGGGTCAAGAGCAGGTACTTCACCTACAGATTTCGCTATCATATATGTCTTAGCCGATTCTTCAAGATAAACAGCTGAATAAACGGCATCTTTCAGTGTAGGTCCAAAGGCCATTACGCCGTGATGCTTGAGTATAACGGCCCATGCGTCATGTGCATACTCGACGGTCAAAACTCCCATTTGCTTCTCACCTGACGGTGTAAATGGTGCTACATGGACATCGCCACGATTCGCGTCTATCATGGTTACCAGGCATGCAGGGAATACATCGGTTACTAGCCCTACTGCAGTAGCCCAAGGCTGATGTGTATGTATAACGGCATTTACCCATGGCATCTTTTGAAAAATATATAGAAGTGCATCCAAATCACTGCTGGGGCGGCGGCAACCTTCAATCACCTTTCCGGAAGCATCGACACATACCACATCGTCTGGAATCATTTCTTCATAAATCATACCCGAAGGAGTTACTAAAAAATTCCCATCGGGAAGGCGAACACTTACGTTTCCGCCTGAGAGGGATATCAGATTGTTCCTTTTAATTTCAATGGCCGCATCAAGTACAGCCTTTTTTTCCGATTCATACATGTAATTCTACATCCTTTCTGTTACGCGCTATATATATCTTTTTAAGCAAAAATTTCCTGGCTTCTTTGATGATATCCATATATTTATCATTATTAAGGTTCCACATCTCCAATGTCAAAGGGCAGGTAAGTTCCAGCTTATCAAATAAAGTGAAAGTTTTTTCAAAATCAATTATACCTGTCCCAATATCAACGCCATAGTAAAAATTCGGTAAAGCATCACGGATATGAATTTGCACTATATGGCCATTGCCCGCTTCTATTTGCTGAAGATAATCGATTCCCAGGGAAGCCATATTTGCTATATCTGGATAAATCTCCAAAAACGGTGAGTTTATTTCGTTTACTATTTCAAGTGCCATATCTACTGAAATAACACCGAGTTCTACCGGTTCTATTGCCAGCATAACACCATGTTTTTCAGCAATACGTGTCATTAAGGCAAGATTGTCTACATACCGCCTGTAAGTTTCCGGCGTTCCAGGTTCATAATAGACATCAAAACCTGCTACCTGGAGCACGCGTACCCCAAGGTTCTGGCATAGACAAATACACTTTCGCATAAGCTCTAAAGACTTCTTTTCAATAGCCGGATCACTGCTACCCATAGGGTATCGCCGCTGCCCGCTGAAACACAGAGACTGAAGATGAACACCAGCATCACGAGCCGCACGTATAACTGACATGCATTTCTTGTCTGACCAATCAAGCCGCTCAAGCCGCTCATCACTCTCATCAATACTGATCTCGAATCCATCGAAACCAGCCTCGGCCGCGTCATTTAACATTCTTGGCCATTCTCCGGGGATCATCGCCTTCTCATAAATTACAAACGGATATAGATAATCCCTCATTCTCGCACCCCCATAATCTTCTCATATTCTGCTATCGCAGCCATAGGATTTTCAGCTCCAAAGATCGCCCTTCCCATCACAGCCACATCCATTCCTGCTAAACTTAGTTCTTCAAGGCGTTCCGGTGTTATACCACCATCACACCATATTTGAACATCATGCGGAAGCAACTTTCGCACATGCGCAACACGCCGTGTCGCACAGTTGAAAAATGTCTGGTTTGACCAATCGGGTTCGGATGTCATAACAAGAACATAATCCATAGCGTCCGAATATGATTCAAGCTCTTCAGGCCGCACTTTGAGATTTATTGCAAGCCCCGCACGCATACCTAAGGAACGCGCACGTGCAAGAAATCGCTTAGGGTATGTTAAGGCTTCTAAGTGTGCACAAACAGCCTTTACTCCTGCTTCAGCCAGCCAATTAAGATACGATTCCGGTGAAGTAACCATAAGATGCACATCTAATTCGCCATTAAAATTATTGGCTATAGACTCAACAGTCTTCTTGCCAAAGGTAATGTTATCGACAAAGTTACCGTCTTCAATGTCAATATGCAATCTGCCTATGGGCGCAATACGTTCTATCTCAGTCCAAAGGCGGAGAGGATCTGCAGATGCTATCGAAGGTAATATTTTAATCATTCAATCCACCTTTTTTAAGTTTTATAATTTAATATTACATGATGGTATGCAATTTTTCAAGCATAAAATGAAAATAATAATTCATAAAATGAAAATAAATTTACAATAAATCATGCAATATGAAAAAAAGTTTTCATTTTATATTGACTTCATGTTCATCATTATGCTATAGTGTAAATAAAGATTTTGGTGCTGCGCAGATCAGAGGCTTTTTTACATTATTTCTTTTAATTGATATTAAATATAATTTTTGAAAACGGGGGGGTATTTTTTTAATGAGTTGGTTGAAAGAAATGTTTCATGTTGAAAAACCAATAATCGCCATGTGCCATTTGCAAGCGTTACCGGGAGACCCAAATTATGATGCAGACGGCGGTATGGATAAAGTTATTGAATGCGCACGCCGTGATTTACATGCTCTACAGGACGGTGGAGTAGATGGTATTATGTTTTCCAACGAGTTCAGTCTGCCTTATCTGACTAAAGTGGAACCTATCACTATCGGGGCAATGGCTCGTGTAATTGGAGAATTAAAAAAGGAAATAAAGGTTCCATATGGGGTCAATTGCTTATGGGATCCCATTGCATCTCTTGAATTGGCCGTTGCAGTTGATGGCCTGTTTATACGCGAGATTATTTCCGGAGTTTACGCAAGTGACTTTGGTCTATGGAATACAAATCCCGGTGTAACTGCCCGTCATAGAAATCGAATTGGTGCTAAACATATCAAAATGCTATTCAATATCGTGCCTGAGGCTGCAAAGTATTTAGCTGACCGCGATATAAGCCAGATTGCAAAATCCACAGAATTTAACCTTTCACCGGATGCATTATGTGTCTCCGGTCTTACAGCCGGAAGTGAGACTGATTCTCAGGTATTAAAGCAAGTTAAGGACGCTGTTAAACATACTCCGGTTCTTTGTAATACCGGTTGTAACGTTGATAATATTCAAAGGCAATTATCAATTGCTGACGGTGCCGTTTGCGCCACTTACTTCAAAGTAGACGGAGTTTTTGAAAATCCTGTCGATAAGGCACGCGTAAAGAACTTTATGGATAAAGTCAAAGAAATCAGATAATTTGGTTATCACGTTTTCACAAGTTTATGATTCAAATATGAAAGATTGGAACATAAACATGCTTGCATATAGACCGAATTATAAACATGGCAAAACCGAGAAACAGACTAAATCAAAAATAATCAATTCTGCAAACCGAAAGATTTACTTGTTGCCTAAAAGAGACGCAACCGTGAACGCGCAGAAATTTTAAATACTGGAATATAACCGCTTAGAAAGAACGTTCTTGCCTTTACTAAACCATTTAAAACGCTTTTTAATAATTGCCATCAGGCTTGAGCGTTCTTTTATAGGCGGTAAGAACGAATCGAAACATCCATTATACCAAAGACATTTTGGGTCTCATTATTATTCTTTAGCCGGAGAAAAGAGAAGCCTTCCATGCACTAATTGCAGTTAATGTGGCTTCAGGCAGTATTAAGGATGGTGAGTTAATGCCGAAAAAATATACACTTGGGCTGGATTTTGGAACACTTTATGCCAGGGCTATGATCGTTTCGACAGATGGAGAAATAATGGGAACAGCAGAGCATAAGTATCCGCACGGTGTAATGGAAGAAACTCTACCAAACGGTATTCCATTGATAAAAGGTTTTTCATTACAGCATCCTTTAGATTATATCGAAGCGATTGAAAACATTATACCTAAAGCAATTGAAGCAGCAGGCGTGAATAACAGCGATATCATTGGAGTCGGCGTGGATTTTACCCAATGTACTATGATGCCGATCTTAAAAGACGGAACCCCACTTTGCCTGCTTAAAAGATTCGAGAATAATCCTTATGCATATGTAAAGTTATGGAAACATAATACTGCGCAAAAGCAGGCACAGAAAATGACAGAAATTGCTGAACAACAAGGTGAGGAATTTCTAAAATATTGCGGCGGCCGTATTTACAGTGAAACTATGTTTCCCAAAATGCTTGAAACTTTGCAATGCGCACCTGAAGTATATACCAATGCGGATGAGTTTATTGAACTCGCCGACTGGATCACATTCAAGCTTACCGGATCCAAAAAAAGAAGTGCCAGTATTGCTGCATGTGCATCGATGTGGACTGCAAAAAGCGGCTATCCTTCCGTAGATTATTTGTCAAAACTGGATGCAGATTTTGGTCTTGCTGCACAGCAAAAACTTAGTAACGACTTAGTTGCTCCAAGCAGGATAATAGGATATATAAGTGACCAAGTCGCGTTAAAGACAGGGTTAAAAGCAGGCACACCGGTGGCAGCCGGAATCGGTGACAGCCAGGCCGCTTTCGTTGGCGCAGGCATAATAGAAGAGGGCACTATGTTGATGGTCCTGGGAACTTCCGGATGTGACATGCTTATATCAGAAAAAGGCATTCCTGTAAAGGGCATGTATGGCGTTACATTTAATAGTATTATTCCTGATATGTTTGGTTATGAAGCGGGCCAAGCCGCGGTCGGGGACCTGTTAGCCTGGTTTGTAAATAACAGTGTACCAAAAGCTTACTATGACCAGGCAAGGTTGCACGGAATTACGATTTTCGACTATTTAAATAAACTGGCTGACAAGATAAATCCAGCACAATCCGGATTGGTAGCTCTGGATTGGTGGAATGGCAATCGCTCAATACTCCTTGACAGTGATTTAACGGGATTAATTATAGGGCTTACGTTAAAAACCAATTGTGAAGAGATATATAGGGCCCTGGTGGAGAGCATAGCATTTGGAAAGCGCAAAATCATTGAACAACTGGAAACTGACGGAGTTAAAGTAAACCGGTTAGTAGCGACAGGTGGTATTGCATCAAAAAATCCATTCATGATGCAGGTACTTGCAGACGTAATCGGTATTCCAATTGAGGTTTCCACTGTTGATAACGGAAGCTGCATTGGCAGCGCAATTTATGCCGCAGTGGCGGCTGGAAAGAAAGCAGGCGGATTTGATAGTGTTCAGTCTGCGGCAAAAGCAATGAGCGGGAAAATAAAATGTACATATCTGCCTCGGGCAGAGCTCAAAGAAAGCTATGATAAACTATATAATGTATATGAATTCTTATATAGCTATTTTGGAAAAGAAAATTCACTAATGAAGCAGCTTAAGCAAATCAACACAAATTAACATGTGGTTTTTCTTGGGGGGTATATCAATGAAGTTTGGATGCTTTTCTTTGGATTTTAGAAGGTTTCCTATAGAAGTTGCTTTTAATGTCACAGCAAAGTATGGATTTGACGGACTCGAATTGTGGGGTGGCAGACCTCATGCATATCCATATGATATGGATCTTTCTGAAACTAAAAAAATCGTTAACTTAAAAAAGAAATACAATCTTGAAATTCCAATGTATACACCTAATGCAATCGGCATGCCTGTAAGGCTGACCTCACTGGACTCAAGAGAACAGGCCGATGCGCTCGCATATTTCAAAAAAGCCATAGAAGCTGCAAATATGATGGAAATACCCCGTATGTTGATCGTTGCAGATCATCCCGGTTATACGGTACCCAGGAAACAAAGTTTTTCTCGTTTTGTTGAAAATGTCAAAGAGCTCGGCTCGTTTGCAAAGCAAAACGGCATTATACTTGTTATTGAGCCGCTTACACCGATGGAAAGCCCCTTGATAACAACTGCGGATGAATGTGCTCAGGCTATAGAAGAAATCGGCATGGAAAATATCGAAGCAATGCTTGACGTTGTTCCGCCTACTGTAGCCAATGAGCCTTTTTCAAATTATTTTGACAGGTTTGGCAGCAAACTTCAGTACATACACATTTGTAATACCGATGGCAAGACCGATGCTCATACAAGGCTTGAGGATGGTATAATTCCTGTTCATGATATGATTCAACTATTTAAAGACTATTCTTTCGAAGGTTACGTCACTACTGAACTATATTCTGAAAATTATCGGGATCCAGAATTATTTGTCGCGAATACAGCGCGTGTTTTAAAACAAATAAGACAGGCTGTTGGTATATAAAAATTTTTGTTGAAGAATCTGAGGAGGAGACATGAGCGAGTATGTACTTGAATTAAGGAACATTACAAAAACGTTTCCAGGCGTAACAGCATTAGATAATGTAAACTTCCAGCTGAAAAAAGGCGAAATTCACGCTTTGGTGGGCGAGAACGGAGCGGGAAAATCTACTTTGATAAAAATCATAACAGGCGTGCATCATCCGGACTCCGGTGAAATCCTGCTTAATGGAAAGAGTGTAAATTTCCAGAACACCAATGATTCTGCAGCCAATAGTATCGCGGCTATTTATCAGCATGGGACAAGATATCCGTTATTGAGCGTCATGGAAAATATTTTTATCGGGCATGAAATCACCAATAAGTACGGATTAGTTGATTGGAGAGAAATGTACAAGAAGGCAAAAGAATTGTTGATGAGTTTGGGCTCTTCGATCGATCCCAAAACCCCGATGGGAAATCTGAGTGTGGCGGAACAAGAGATTGTGGAAATATCGAAAGCCGTATCAGCAAATGCATCTGTTGTAATTATGGATGAGCCTACTGCTGCCTTGTCAAAGAGAGAATGTGAAGAGCTGTATTCAATCACTGAACAAATTAGAAATGAAGGAAAATCTATAATATTTATCAGCCATCGCCTTGAAGATATGTACAGGCTTGCAGACCGTGTAACTGTTCTTCGGGATGGTAAATACATTGGCACGTGGGACATTGATGAAGTTAACGATGATCTCCTTATAAACGCAATGGTCGGGCGGGAAATCAAACAGCTCTATCCGAAAGGTGAAGCAAAAATCGGTGACGTCGCCCTTAGCGTAAAAAATCTTACAAAAACCGGATACTTCAGCAATGTTTCATTTGATGTCAGATACGGAGAAATTTTTGGACTAACAGGACTTGTCGGATCAGGGCGCTCGGAACTTTGTCAGGCGATTTGTGGCATTACTACAGCGGATTCAGGTGAAGTCATATTGGATGGCGAAAAAGTACACTTCACTCATCCCAGCCAGTCCATGAAAAAAAAGCTGGGTTATTTGCCTGAGGATAGGCAAATCCAGGGATTAATACTCGGATGGGAGATTTATCGTAATCAAACTTTGCCTGCACTAAAGCGTTATGCCAATATTTTGGGAATCAACACCAAAAAAGAACGTGAGCAAGGGGAAGCCCTTACAAAAAGGCTTGGTATAAAGGCAAGCAGCATAGAAGATTTGGTTATGATGTTATCCGGCGGTAATCAACAGAAAGTAATTCTGTCAAAGCTTCTTAATCTTGATTTGAAAGTTTTGATTTTGGACGAGCCAACCAAGGGAGTTGATATCGGAGCTAAATCCCAAATTTACTCTATCATGACAGAACTCGTTCAGCAAGGTTATGCAATCATTTTGATTTCGTCAGAAATGCCTGAAGTTATGGCAATGAGCGATAGAATCGGGGTAATGTATGAGGGTAGCCTGATGAGAATATACGACGCAAAAAATGTTACACAGGAGGAATTACTCGCTGCCGCAATAAATTCAGGGAATTTACAGTCTGATACGAGGGAGGAAAAGAAATGAAAAAGGGAAAAAAATTCTTCTCAAATAATGCTCAACAGATTACACTGATCATTCTGATTATACTTATAAGTATCATAGTCCAAATAAGAACTGAAGGGCGTTTTTTGTCTCCCTCAAACTTATATGATCTTTTCAGAGAAAGCGCCATATTAATGATGGTTTCTGTTGGAATGATGATAGTTATGATATCAGGCGGTATTGATCTGGCAGTCGGATCCATCATGGGGCTTTCCGGAATGTTGTGTGCACTGACTTTAAGAGATCACAGGTCAACTCCTATTTGGGCATTATTTCTATTGGCTATTTTTATCGGACTTATCAGCGGATTACTCAATGGATTGGTTGTTGCGAAACTGAGGATTTATCCTTTAATAGGTACTTTAGGTGTCAGCGATATTTTGAGAGGTATGGTTTATGTTTTCAGTAAAGGTGTCTGGGTAGGACAGGGCGAAATGACTAAAGAATTTATGGCAATTTCCACAGACTCTGTTTTAGGGATCAATAATCTTGTAGTAATTGCTATAGTGATAACAATTATTGGCGGATTTTTCCTGAACTACACAAGAACAGGCCGTTATATCTATGCAGTCGGTAACAGTCCGGAATCTGCAATAATTAGTGGGATCAATCCAGAAAAAATAAAGTTCATAGCATATATAATCTGCGGGGTCATTTCCGGTTTGGCCGGACTTCTGTGGATATGCAAATTTGGTAACGCTCAGGGAGATTCTGCAAATGGCTTTGAACTTAACGTTATTGCAGCGACTGTTTTAGGTGGAGTCAGTATAACAGGCGGCGCCGGCAAAATAACAGGAGTTGTGCTTGGAGTACTTCTATTCGGTATATTGAATAATATTTTGCCTTTGATAAAAGTTTCCGCATTCTGGCAAATGGGGATAAAAGGCGCAGTAATCATTATATCAATCGTTGTCAATGCAATAACACGACGCTATGCACAAAAGAGAGCATTGGAGAGGAGGGCGCTCTATGGCACAGAAGCTGCTGAATAATACCTTATCACCGAAATCAAAGAGTTTTAATTTAAAAGGTTTCTTTGCCAAGTGGGAATTTATACTGTTCATTATTTTCATAGGAATTAATATTATGAACATTATGATTTCTCCGAATTACTTAAAATATGACAATATAATGAATGTCATGATAATTTTCCTGGATAAAGCTATCATGGTCTACGGTGTTATGTTAGTGCTGCTGCTAGGCGAAATTGATATCTCAATCGCATCCATTATTGCCTTATCGTCTGTTTGTGCTTCAATTGTTTTTGAAAAAAGCGGGTCATTTCCGCTTGCCGTAGCTGTTGCCCTTTTAACAGGTATACTATGCGGAGCGTTCAACGGATTTTTATTGGTGGCGTTTCCCGAGCTTAATTCCACAATTGTTACCCTTGGAAATCAAATACTGTTCAGAGGAATCGCATATATGCTGTTAGAGGACCAGTCCCTGAAAGGGTATGCAAAACAGCTTGCGCCTCTGGCCTGGGATCATATTTTTGGACTTCCTGTTGTGCTGGTTGTATTTATAATCGAAACTCTAGTCTTTGCCTACCTCATTCATCGTACATGTTTTGGGCGTCAGGTTTACGCAATGGGTTCTAATATAACTGCCAGCAGATTCTCCGGCATAAAGACAGGAAAAAATAAAATGTTGATTTTTACTATCAGCGGACTTTGCGCTGCTGTGTCGGGACTCTTCCTTGTAGCAAAGTTGGGAAGCGCCCGGGCAAGTATTGCAAAAGGCTATGAAATGGAAGTTATAGCTATGGCAATTCTTGGGGGTGTCAGCACTGCCGGCGGTAAAGGTCGTGTTATAGGCGTAGTTCTTGGCGTATTCACAATCGGTCTGTTGCGTTACGGCCTCGGCCTTGTAAATGTATCTTCTCAGATTTTGATGATAATTATAGGCGCACTTCTGATAGTAACTATCGCTATACCAAATTTAAAGCAAGTGGTAGCTGACTCAAAGGAAAAACGTAGAGTCAGAAGCCGCTTAGTAAATAATTAAAAAATAAAATGGAGGGGTTAAAATGAAAAACAAATTTAAAAGAATTATTTCTCTGTGCCTGGTTCTTATGCTAACGGTACTGCCGTTGGTTGGATGTGGGAATAGTACTCCAACTCCTGCGTCAACACCAACATCAGGCAACAATCAACCGGATCAAACCAGCTCCGGCGGTGAAGGAACAAAAACATTTGCACTTGTATCAAAAACGCTTGCAGACCCTATCTTTCTTCTTATGTACGATGGTTTTGAAGAATATTGCAACAGTATAGGAGCCAAAGCTCTGTATCGTGGTTCCGACATTCCGACAGCTGAAAAAGAGATTGAAGTAATCAATCAGCTCATTGCACAGAATGTTGACGGATTGGCAGTTATCGCAGCGGATTTTGATGCACTTGAACCCAGCCTTAAGCAGGCAATGGGAAAAGGAATAGCTGTTATTACATTTGACTCGGCAGCTAATCCTCAAAGCCGTCAAGTCCATGTTGAGCAAGCCAGTATCGATTTAGTCGGCCGTATGCAGATGCGCTCTGCTCTTGAAGTATGCGGAGGCCCCGGCAGCAGTGGTAAAATAGGTATACTTTCTGCACAGCCGGAAAGCCAGCTTCATGCTGACTGGTGTGCAGCTATGCTTCGCGAAGCTGAGGAAAATCCTGATGATTATAAGAATATAGAGATACTACCGATTGCTTATGGTGATGATCTTCCTGATAAATCCACAAGCGAAGCTCAGGCAATGCTTCAGAACTATCCTGATTTGAAGTGTATCATTTCTCCTACTACTGTTGGTATCCTTGCAGCTGCTAAAGTTATTCAGGATCAGGGATCGTCCTGTAAGGTAACTGGTGTCGGACTGCCTTCAGAAATGGCTCCATACATTGAAAATGGTATATGTTATGATTGCTATCTGTGGAATCCGTTGGATCAGGGGTATTTAGCCGCAGCAACACTCGACAGTATTTCAAAAGGCGAAAGCTCCGGTAAAGTCGGTGATACAGTAACAGCCGGAAAACTTGGCAAATTTACTGTTGAAGAATATTACGATGGCGGAACCCAGGTTCTTCTTGGAGATCCTATCCGCTTTACTAAGGATAACATCGCAGAGTGGAAAGATAAATTCTAATCTGATTGCTTCATCGTCCATCTTACTGTGAATAAGACTTGCCTTAAAATGTTGTAATAAGGTTCTGCGTCAATTGTTGGGGTAGGACAAAGTAAAATGAAATAGCTCTATAATACTGGCAGATAATCGTAAAGGTTGTCTGCCAGTTTCTTTAGTTTTTTAACATGACGGTTTTAA
>Ga0134100_1000212_pt1 | contig 71980 bp, 78 predicted proteins | sample 11_taG_2_FD_94444 | JGI IMG/M metagenome (GOLD analysis project Ga0134100, IMG submission 94444) | Switchgrass degrading microbial communities from high solid loading bioreactors in New Hampshire, USA - 11_42_5_180_A3 metaG | ecosystem: Engineered > Bioreactor > Semi-continuous > Anaerobic >...
GGTTTGGCAACTCCATTTTACTCGAGATTTCATCTCCATGCTCTCTTTATTTACAAAAAAATGTCGGAGCACCGAAGTTATTTCCCTTCGGCACCCCAACATTTATTATAGAACCTTTTTTATACATATCGGTCCGCCCGGCAGCATAGATTTAAGCATGTCCCCACATATGCAAAAGAGGTTCGACGGGTATGGACAGGGCGAATGGAACCGGAAGTCTTGGACGGATCAGCAGCTATTTGCCGGACCGGATAAAGAGGGTTGTGGACAGGATCAGCCCGGCAATAGCGTCACGCCTCGAAGAGCTCAGGATCAACGCCGGCCTCCCCCTCATGGGTGTATTCGGCGGCTTTGACCGATTCATCGCCGAAGACGGATCCTTCGCGGACAGGCCTGAAGAAGCGTTCATCGTCGGCCGCGAGGAGGTTGAAGAGTTGTTCTACAGGCTCTGCGAACACTCGGTATACGCCTACCAGGAGGATATTGCACGGGGGTTTCTGACCCTGAGGGGCGGCTGCAGGGCAGGCATCTGCGGCAGGGTCGTATACCAGGGGCAGACCATCAGGGGGATGAAGGATATCTCGTCTGTCTGTATTCGCATCTCGAGGGAACTCAAGGGCTGCGCGGAGGAAGTGTTCCCGTTCATCAGGTCGGGCAGGCACGATATCTTTAACACCATGGTCATCTCGCCGCCCAGGTGCGGGAAAACCACCATACTGAGGGACCTGTGCCGCATCATAAGCACGGGTTCGGAAAAGGCGGACTTTGCTGGACTTCGCACGGTCATAGTGGATGAGCGTTCTGAGATCGCGGCCTGCTGGAGGGGCGTAGCCCAGAACGATTGCGGGCCGAGGACCGACGTGCTGGACGGGTGCAGGAAGCACGATGGCATCGAGATGGCTCTGCGGGGCATGTCGCCCGCGGTCATCGTGGTGGATGAGCTTGGTTCAAGGCAGGATGCCGAGAGCGTGAAGATGGCGTGGAATGCCGGCGCGAGGATCGTTGCGACGGCCCATGCCTATGATATCGGCGATCTTAAGGAGCGGCTGGGCTTTGGCATGCTGATCGGCAAAGGCGGTTTTGAGCGCTATGTCGTTCTTGGAATACGGGAAGGAAGAAGATGGATAAAGGTGACTGATGCTTATGGGAACCAGCTTTACCGCAATGATCAGGCTCCTGGGATGCATGATGGTATTCTTGGGATGCACGGCCATCGGGCTGAAGCTGTCGGCGCGGCTGAAAGCCAGGCAGCTTGCGCTGCGGAAGCTTAAGGATATCCTGCTGCTTTTGGAAAACGAGATGTGCGCCTTGGGAAAACCGCTCAACAAGGTCTTTGAGGACCTGGTGAAAGGCAATCACGGAGGGGTCTGGGCGCCGGTATTCGACCGTTCCGGCAGCATACTGAAAGAGCAGGGCCTGGATGCGGGGAACGCATGGAGGATAGCCCTGGAAGAGTCCGCTGCGGCATTGCCCCTGGACCATGAAGACCTGGACCTCCTTATGGATTTCGGGGAAATGCTCGGAAAGTCGGATCGCGAGATGCAGCAGGCGGTTTTGAACATGGAGAAGGAAAAACTGTCGGCCATGGAGCAAAAGGCTAAAGAAGCCGCAGAAACGACAGGCAGGCTTTACCGAAATCTCGGGGCGCTTTTGGGTGCCGCCGCGGTAATCCTGCTGATATAGGAGCAAGGCGATGGATGTTGATCTGATCTTCAAAATTGCAGCCATAGGAATCCTGGTATCCATACTGAATATCGTGCTGAACAAGTCCGGCAGGGAGGAACAGGCCATGATGACCACCCTGGCTGGTCTTGTCGTCGTCTTGATGCTGGTGGTCAGGGAGATCGCCAACCTGTTTGACACGGTGAAGGCGCTGTTCGGGTTTTAGCGATGACAAACGCCTGGCCTGGCACTTGGGAAGGGTGGCTGCCGCCATGGAAACCGAGTTGATCAGGATTGCGGGGATTGGTATCGTGGGCGCTGTCCTCGCGGTCGTTGTATCTGAAAAAAAGCCTGAAATGGGTATGCTTATCGGGCTGGCGTTCGGCGCGCTGGCGCTGGCCGTGGTGGCCGGCAAGGCCGGGGCGGTGATCGGGCTCATCAACGACAGCGTGGAGAAGTCGGGAATAGACGCCAAGCTCATAATCCCGGTGCTTAAGGTCACGGGTATGGCATATATTACGCAGTTTGCCGTTGACGCATGCAGGGATGCGGGGCAGAACGGCATCGCGTCCAAGATAGAGATAGCCGGGAAGATCATGATGCTGGCCGTGGCCGCGCCCATCGTCACGGCGATTATCAGGATGGTTACGACCATAATATGAGCGTGCGGAATTAATACGCGGGATACTCCCGAAGGTGCGGGGATTGGGTTGAAGGAAATGACAAGGGCTTTCCTGGTCTTACTGGTGATAATATGGCTGGCCATGCCGCATAAGGCTTACGCGGAAGACGGAGGTGCAGGCATCCATGAACAGGTTCTGGAAAGCCAGCTTAACAACGACGAGGTCAATGCCATCAGAAAGGCGGTAGACCGGGCATTGGACGATGCCGGGGACCTTGACTATGATTTCAGCGTGGACAAAATCCTGGAAGACGCGGCCAGGGGCAGGCCCGTAGACCGCCTGGACGGGCTTCCGTCCGCCCTGCTCGGCCTGTTGGGCAAGGAACTTAAGAACAACGTGGTCCTGGTGCTGGAACTGTTTGCCGTCATGCTCCTGGGCGCCCTGTTCAGGGGACTTCAGCCCAGGGAGGCCGGGATATCCGGCGAAGCGGCGAGACTTGCCGTTAACGGTACCCTCGCTGTCATGGCGGCGGCCAGCTTCGGAAGCCTGGTACGCATGGTCCGGGAAACCATAGAGTCCATGCAGGTGCTGGCGTCTGTGGCGATGCCGGCCCTGTACGCCATGATGGCGGCCTCTGGCCAGGTTGTTTCCGCCACGGCCCTGCAGCCGCTGGTGCTTGTCGGAGTAAACACGGCATGCCACCTTTTCAAAGCCGTGCTGCTTCCTCTTACGGTCCTGGCGGGAGTCCTGTTCTTGGTTGACAGCATATCTGACCGGTTCAGGCTCAGGAACCTCGCAAAACTGCTCAAGACGATAACCGTGTGGGTAACCGGGGCCATAACCCTGGTGTTTACCATAGCGGTAAACCTGCAGAAGCTGTCGGGAAACGCGGTGGACGCGGCAGCCGTAAAGGCCGCCAAGTTTACCATCGGCACCCTGGTGCCGGTGGCGGGGAAGAACATGTCCGATGCCGCCGAGACCATCCTGGCGTGCACTAACGCGGTGAGAAACGCCGCGGGTATAGCGACTGTCATAGGGCTGGGCATCATATTCGCCATACCGTTTGTAAAGTTGCTGGTGGTCATGCTGGTCTACCGCCTTGCGGCCGCTTTCGGAGCCCCGCTGGGCAACGACGGCATATGCTGTGCCCTTGAGGAAGCCGCAGGATGCATGTCGGTAATGATAGGCATAATGGGGGCTTCGCTTTTCGTGCTGGTACTCCTGGCAGGAACGCTGATGAGCGGGACAGTGTACGCATGAAACCGGGTAAGGAGCGTGGATTCGCTGGACGCACTGAGAGTATGGGTCATCAGCCTGGTATCCATATCGGTGATATGCTCACTCGCGGAAAAATTCGCGCCGGAAGGGAGCCTTAACAGGTACGTGAAGCTCGTCTGCGGCCTGGTTGTGGCTATCGTCATAATCGGTCCCGCAGTAAGGTTCCTCGGCGGCGATTTTAAGATCCCGGAGACCGCATGGAGTGATTACATGACCATGTCGAAGGCCGAAATGGAAAAGAGGATACGCCGCCTGGAAGAGCAGGATGCCGCGCAGTTCCTGGAAATATACCGCCAGTCCCTGGTCTCGGACATCAAGTACCGCTACCAGGGAGAAAAGGATTTCATGGTCACAGGTGTGGACCTGGTCCTCCAGGAAGACTTCGGGAGCAGCGGGTATGGCTCAGTAAGGGAGCTGTATATCAAGGTTGGACCGAGGCCCGGCAGCGAAAAAGCAGACTTCGGCCGCCTCGAGGAAGAAAGGATAAGGGCAGAGCTTTCCCGGGCCCTGGGGATTGGCGAGGACAGGATAATTGTCGACAGCAGCAATTTTAAAGGAAGGTGAGGGGCATGAAAAAGCTGGTGTCCTTTTTTGCAGGGCAGAAAAAGGACGGGGAGAAAAAGAAACTGACCGCCCTTGAAAATCTGGTCATAATTGTGGTGGTCGGCGTAATAATCATCTTAGCAGGCGGTCTTTTCTCCAGGCCGGGAGGTTCGGGAAACTCGTCCGGGAAAGCCGCGCCAATGCCGAATACCGACCGGGACACATGGTCGCAGGCGTCGGGACTTGTCGGCGAGGACATAATCATGAACCTGGAGAAGCGCCTGTCCGAACTGCTTTCCCAGGTTGAAGGGGCGGGCGCGGTCAAGGTCATGATCTATGCCGATTCAAGCAGCGAGATGGTGCCGGCGTATAATGACCAGGTTAACAGCAGGAGCGACGAGCAAACCGACAGGGTGTCGTTTGAGAGCAGCGAGAGGCGCGAGCTTGCGCTGTCGGGCGACGACAAGCCTGTCATCCTCAAGGTGGAGATCCCCGAGATCAAGGGGGTCGTGGTGGTGGCAGAGGGAGCGGATGATTTCCTGGTCAAGCAGGAACTCAACAACGCTGTCTGCACGCTCCTTGGCGTTCCCGAGCACCGGGTCCGGATCCTGAAACACAAATAATCGGTACGCTTGTCTTGGAGGGAAGGGTATGAAAAGAAAACAGATCATTGTCCTCGGGCTTGTGCTGGTCATCATCGCGGTAGGCATACTTCAGTACCATTCGGGAGGCTCGGGGGATACGGACGATCTTGCCTTAACCGGGAGCAATTACACGGCGGATGGAACCGCTGAGCCTGAAGACATGCCGGGGGCGGCAGTATATGTTAAAGGCGGGGATGACCCCGGCCAGGCGATGGAAGTATCGAAGGACGCCGATTCCAACATCTATTCGGGCTATTTCGCCGAGGCCAGGATGGAGCGCGACCGGGCGAGGAGCAGGCAGAAGGAAGAACTAAGGACCCTGGCGGAAAGCGGCGATACGGCCAATGCCGCGACACTTATGGCACAGGAGAAGCTGGTGGACGTGATTAACAGGTGCGAACTCGAAACCACCATCGAAACCCTGATAAAGCAGAGGGGCTTCGCGGACGCGCTGGTTTACATAAGCGACACCAACTATATAGACGTGATCGTCAATGCAAGCAGCCTGTCTCCCCAGCAGGTGGCCGTCATCAGCGATATCGTGGTACGGCACGCGCAGGTGCCTATGGAAAACATCACGGTCAAGAACGTGAACTGAAAAGATTCCGGGTCCGCAAAAACGGGCAAAACAAAAAACGTACGTAAAGTACGTTTGTTTTTTTAATGCGGATATGCGGACAAAGCCCCGGAATGACTCATACCGAAGCCTTGAAAGCCTTCATGAGTTGTGACTTCTTCCTGGAGGCTGCGTTCTTGTGTATGATATTCTTTGCCGCTGCCTGGTCGATCTTCTTGATGGCAAACTTGAGCAGCGTTTCTGCATTGTCTGCTTTGGACTGCAGGGCCTCACGATAACGGCGGATAGCCGTCTTGAGCTCGGATTTCTTCATCTTGTTCTGTAAGCGCCTGGTCTGGGAAACCCTGACCCTTTTCATCGCAGACTTAATGTTAGGCATCTGATTCACCTCCTGAGCGTCAAGTCAACATCCAATATATTAACACGAACCATGTCCCAATGCAACAACTTTTTGATGGCATCTCCAGCGCCTTCCCGTTTTCCCCGCTATTTTTCCGAATTTTACCGGCGACGGGAAGCGGTTTTCCAGATGCGAAGCCGCATGGTTTCCGGGCGATTTCGGGCGGGATGAAAAAACGGAAACGGCTCATAATAAGCAGAGGATATCAACAAATAATACCTCAGGAAAGGCATGTGTTGCTATGACAAGACCGATGAGAAGCATTCGCACCGATATGGCAGACGAATCCCGGGCCGCGGGTCCGGGGCCTAAGCTGCTTCAGCAGCAGGGCGTCCAGGACGGTATCCGGGTGGAGCAGGATGGCGACAGCGAGGTCAGCATAACCAGGGTTCACGTGGTATCTCCGCTGGGCGAGCAGAATACCGGGAAACCCATGGGAACCTATGTGACCATGGATATGCCTGCGATCCGCGAACGGGGCAGGGATCTCTATGAAAAAGCCTGCAAGCTGCTGGCGAGGGAACTTGAGAACATGGTCAGAATCAATGACATGGACACCGTGCTGGTGGTCGGACTGGGCAACTGGAATGTCACGGCGGATTCCCTGGGACCCAGGGTTTGCTCCCATCTCATGGTGACCCGGCACCTGCACGAATACCTGCCCGAGGAAGTGGATGAAGGGGTGAGGCCGGTCTGCGCCCTTGCTCCCGGTGTCCTGGGGCTGACGGGTATTGAGACCGGGCATATCATAAAGGGCGTGGTTGACCAGATCAGGCCGGCGCTGGTCATCGCGGTGGATGCCCTGGCATCAAGGAACATGAACAGGGTGAACGCCTCGGTCCAGCTTGCCAACACCGGAATCGCGCCGGGTTCGGGCATAGGGAACAAGCGTATGGCCATCGCCCAGGAAACCCTTGGGGTGCCGGTCATCGCCATCGGCATCCCGACCGTGGTGGACGCGGCCACGATCGTCAGCGACACCATAGACCTCATGATGGAGAGCATGAAGAAGCAGAGCCCGGCGGACAGCGGCCTTTACAACATGCTCTCCGGTATCGACCTGGACGAGAAATACCAGGCCATAATCAATATCCTGGAGCCCTATTCGGGGAACCTGGTGGTAACGCCGAAGGATACTGACGAGATAGTCGAGTTCCTTTCCAAGATGGTGGCAAACAGCATAAATATGGCACTCCACAAGAACATCGACGCCAAGGACGTGGACCGCTTCATACAATAGCCGGATGCTGATACAAGGTATATGGGGATCCCGTAAAGCTTAGGTTGCCTTGCGATAAGGCGCCGAAACTTCCCGCGAGAGCGGGAAAAGGGCGGCTGCTGTTTGAGCGAAGCGAGTTCAGCCGCCCCCCGGTCGAGCGGTTGATGTTTCGCAGCCGTGCAGCACAGCGACCGGGCTTTACGGGATCCCTTCCCAAGGCTTTACGAAATCCCTTCCCAAGACTTTACGGGATCCCCATGATTCATATAAACTGGCCGACCTGCGCCCGGCATTGATCTTTTTGCCTTGACAGGCTGAATATGGCACTCAAGTTGTACTACATTTTAGGCATAATTTATAGTATTATGGTGATACAGCGAGTGACAGGAGTGATACATAATAATGGCCTTTACCAGGTTCCCCGGGCCCCGTTTCAGGGTCAGACCGAAAAACCGTGCCACTTTATTAGCCACACTGCTTGTTTTTCTGCTTATAGCCACGGCCGTGGCGACGGCCCTGAGCAGGAACGGCAATAACGGGGATTCGGAAACCGCGGCAGTCGTAGTAACACCCTTTGTCCCTCCGCCGACACCCGAGCCTGCTCCTACTCCGCCGCCCATTGATATTCCTGAAGGAAAGACCATGGAGAAGGTAGTTATCGTCATAGATCCCGGTCACGGCGAATCGGACCCGGGCACCATATCCCCGGACAAGGACCTGTACGAAAAGGACATAACCCTTGACATAGGTCTGAAGGTCAGGGATCTTCTCACCGATGCCGGAATTAACACCATCATGACCCGCGACAGGGACAAGCGCCTTGATGACAGCAGCCAGAAGCATGACCTCTTGCTGAGAGCCCAGGTGGCCAATGACAATAACGCGACCCTGTTCGTCAGCATACATGTGAATGCCTATGACCTGAAGGTAAAGGGCGCCAGGCAGGTTAACGGGATGGAGGTAATATATCATCATGAAAAGCAGCCCATGTATGACGGCTTTGACAGCAAGAAATTTGCCGAGATCATGGCAAAGGCAATACAGGAACACAATGGCATCTATTTCAGGGGAACCATAAACAACGACCTTTCCGTGCTGAGGAATACGAAAATGCCTGCGGTCCTGGTGGAAACGGCCTACATAACCAACCAGGAAGACTATGAGCGCTTAAAGTCCGATGAGTTCAGGACAAATACGGCAATCGGCATCGCCGAGGGGATAAAGCAGGCCCTTGAAACAATACAGGCCTTCGAATACGAGGGGGATCTATATGTATTCAAACAAGCCGACTCCCAGTAACGGCAGCCTTAGCGCCGAGGAGCGAGTCAGAGAGCTCAGGGAACTGATCAATTACCACAACTACCGGTACTATGTCGAGGATGATCCTGAAATCAGCGACTACGAGTATGACATGCTGTACCGTGAACTGGTAGAGCTTGAGCAGGCCCATCCTGAGCTTGTCACGCCGGATTCGCCGACACAGAGGGTCGGCGGGCAGGCCGACAACGCGTTTGAAAAAGTCGTGCACCAGGTGAAGATGGAGAGCCTCAACGACGTGTTCGACCTGGAAGAGCTTATAGATTTCGACAGGAGGGTGCGTGAAACCCTTGGCCAGGATGTGGCCTACGTCGTCGAAAAGAAGATTGACGGGCTGTCGGTTTCCCTTGAATATGAAAACGGGCTGTTTGTCCGCGGATCGACCCGGGGCGACGGGGTGGTAGGCGAGGATGTGACACAAAACCTCAGGACCATCCGTTCCATTCCCCTGCGGCTGAACCGGCTGCCCGGCGAACCGGACATACCCTATCTCGAGGTCCGCGGCGAAGTCTTCATGCCCCGCAAGTTTTTTCTCGAGATAAACAGGCAACTGGAAGAAGCCGGGCAGAAGCTTTTCGCCAACCCGCGCAATGCCGCGGCCGGATCCCTGAGGCAGCTTGATCCTGCCGTCACCGCGCAGAGAAAGCTGGATATATTCGTGTTCAACGTGCAGAGGATCAACGGGAGGAGTTTTGCCACCCATTCGGAATCCCTCGAGTTCCTGAAAAGGCTGGGCTTCAAGGTAACTCCCGGGTACGCCGTGTGCGGCAATATCCAGGAAGTCATTGAGGAGATCAGGAAAATCGGCGAGTCCAGGGACAGCTTCCCGTTTGAAATCGACGGGGCAGTGGTAAAGGTGGACAACCTCGGGCAGCGGGAAATCCTGGGCTCCACCAGCAAGGCGCCGAGATGGGCTGTCGCGTATAAATACCCTGCCGAAATGAAAAAGACAAGGCTTAAGGAGATCGTCATACAGGTGGGAAGGACAGGGGCTCTTACGCCCAATGCCGTGCTTGAGCCTGTCAGGATAGCGGGGACCACCGTTTCCCGCGCGACCCTCCACAACGAGGATTTCATAAGGGAAAAGGATATCCGGGAAGGGGATACGGTGTGGATCAGGAAAGCCGGCGAGATCATACCCGAGGTGGTGGAGGTCGATTTCTCGCTAAGGCCAAAAGACAGCAAGCCCTTTGAAATGCCCGACAAATGCCCGGTATGCGGCGCGCCGGCGCTCAGGGAAGAAGACGAGGCCGTAAGGCGCTGCACGGGCATCGAGTGCCCCGCACGCCTGTTCAGGAGCATTGTACATTATGCCTCCAGGGATGCCATGAACATTGAGGGGCTTGGCCCGGCACTTATAGAAATGCTGCTGGAGAAGGGCTTCATCAAGGGTATAGCCGACCTCTACAAGCTGAGGGAGAGGCGTGACGAACTGGTCGCGCTTGAGAGGATGGGAGAAAAGTCGGTGGATAACCTCCTGGCATCCATAGAAAGGTCCAAGTCAAACGACCTGAGCAGGCTGATCTTTGGCTTGGGCATAAGGCATATCGGGCTTAGGGCCGCCCAGCTTGCCGCGCGCCATTTCGGCAGCATGGACAGGCTCATGGAAGCAAGCGTCGAGGAGATCCGGGAGATCGAGGAATTCGGCGAAAAGATGGCCGAAAGCCTGTATGGGTTCCTAAGGCAGGAGCAGACGAGGCATACCCTGTCCCTGCTGAAGGAGGCCGGGGTCAACATGGTTTCCGACGAACCCGTAAGCCAGGACGGCATTTTCAAGGGTAAGACCTTCGTGCTAACGGGAACGCTTCCCGGCTTTACCAGGGCCGAGGCGACCGCGATCATCGAGAGGCTGGGAGGAAAGGTATCCGGCAGCGTATCAAGAAAGACCGATTACGTGCTGGCCGGCAACGAGGCGGGAAGCAAGCTGCAGAAAGCGAAGGAACTGGACGTAAAAATAATCGACGAGCAGGAATTCAGGCGGATGTGCGGTATGCAATAGCCGTATTGCGAAACTTCCGGGGGTTTATATTCGATAAATATAATGTAGGATATAAACCAACTGATAAAGCGGGGGGTCACAATGATCGCCAGGAAATTTGTTATCTCGGTCGATTCATGCAAGCCGGGGATGCGAACAGCAGAGGCTATCCTCAATCAGTACGGCGCGGTAATCCTGTATGAAAACACCGCCCTCGACGAGCGTACCATCGAGCATCTCAGGAACATGGGAATCCAGTTTGTCCCCGTCTTCGAGGACAGCATGATCTCCGTATCGGGCGTGGACAAGGACTGGGCAATATCAGGCGACGGGGTCAGTTTTAATGTAAAATATGAGCAGGATGTACATGCAATAAAGAAAACGCTCACAGATATATCCTCCGGCAAGCGCCTGGACAAGGAAATCACCGACCAGATTGTAAACACGATGGTGAGCCGCCCCCAGCAGAACAGGCATATTGTCGATGCCGTCATGCAGGTAAGAAGAGTTGACGAATATACCTATTATCATTGCATGAACGTATCCATGCTGTCAATGATGACAGCGAGATGGATGAACCTTGACGAAGCCATGGTGAGAAAATGCGCCGAGGCGGGCCTCCTCCACGACGTGGGGAAGGCCAAGATACCTGTGGAGATCATAAATAAACCTGGAAAGCTTACCGATAGCGAGTTCGAGGAAATGAAACGCCACTCGGAATACGGATACATGATCGTTTCACAGGACCGCAGGTTTGACCGCGACGTCGCGGTGGCCATCCTGACCCATCATGAGAAGATGGACGGAAGCGGCTACCCCCTTGGCCTTACCGGCGACAAGATCGGCCTGATCGCCAAGATTGTTTCGGTGTCTGACATATTTGACGCCATGACAGCCAACAGGGTGTACAAGTACAAGGACACGCCCTTCAAGGTCTTCGAACTCATGCAGCACAACAGTTTCGGCGTGCTCGACCCGTTGGTGCTGAACGCGTTTCTGAATAACATGACCCACTACTACGTAGGGTCCAAGGTCAGGCTCAACACCGGCGAAACCGCCGAGGTGGTCTTCATGAACCGCATGGATTTTTCAAAGCCGGTGGTTAAGGTGGAAGACCGCTTCATTGATCTTACCGTGACAAGGTCGGTTACCATCGAGGAGTTCCTGTAAACCGTACTTGAGGAGCGGGCAATAGTAATGGTAAAAACCCACAGAATACTTATGTTCATGGTATTCCTCCTGCTGGGGCTTCTGATATCGCTCCAGTTCAGGGGGATTATCAATAACCAGGAAGGCAATATATCGGTAAAGGAGATGGCCGCAAGGCTCGAGGCCGAGGAAGCCGAAGGCAGGAAGCTCCTGGAGACGCTGAACAGCCTTGAAGCCGAATGGAGCCAGCTTCTTAACAATATAGGGAGCCGGCAGCGTGATCCCGAGATCATGGAACTGATCCGGCTGCGTGACTACGAGTATTTCAGGGCCGGCCTTACCAATGTCAGGGGAGACGGTATTGTCATCACGATGCAGGATGCCCAGACGGCCGGGGATAATATAGAGGACTATATCATCCATGACGCCGATATAACCGGCATACTGAACGAACTTCGCAGCAACGGGGCAGAAGCCATATCCATAAACGGCGAACGGATCCTTGGAACTTCCAAGCTGGTTTGCGCCGGGCCCACCATCTTTCTTAACAAAAGCCGGTACCCGCCTCCGTATGTCATCAAGGCCATCGGTGATCCCGATATCCTGTACGACGCCATTGACCAGCTTCCCAATGTGGCGGTAATGAGGCTCTACGGCATCAGGGTTGACATCAGGAAGGAGTATGACATGGTCATCGAGAAGTACCGTCTTTACGAATCTGTCGACGAATGGTTGAGCACCCTGGAGGTGGTATCGGAGTGAAGCTGTTTAAAACCATGGCATTAACCCTTGTATGCCTGCTGCTCGGTATCGCGGTAGCCTGGCAGTATAACAGCGTCAACGCAAACCTGGTGCTGGCGCAGTACGAAAAAAAGAACCTGAGCCAGTTGGTGGAAGAACTCCTGCTGGAAAGGGAGAACAACGAGAAGCTGAGAGCCAGGATTGAAGAGCTCCAGCAGGAGGTGGCGGCGCTGAAGAACGACGAGAACATGGACATGAAGTACGTGGAGGACCTGAAAAAAGCGGTCCTCATGGCCAGGGTCATGGCCGGGCTGGAGACCGTAAAAGGCACCGGGCTTGTCATCACCGTGGAAAGCGGAGGGCAGATCAGGGTAAGGGCCAGCCATATCCAGGAACTGCTCAACGAACTTAAGGCATCCGATGTCCAGGCGATAAGCGTGAACGACGAGAGGATCGTGGCGACCAGCGAAGTGCGCGAAGCCGGTGATTACATCATGATCAACGGCCGACAGCTGGTTCCGCCTTATACCATAAAAGCCATCGGCGACCCGGACAAGATGGAGAAGTCGCTGAACCTGATGGGAGGCGTCCTGGCCAAGTACCAGATCTACGAGTTCAACGTAAGCCTTGAAAAGAATGATAACGTGGTGATACCCGGCGTGCGTGACGACGGGACCGTGATAAGGACCGACAGGCTGACGCCGGTTGTCCAGTAAAGGGAAATCCATCGCTTCGTCGATAGGGCCCCTCGCAGGTCTTAAGCATTTTGGCCTGTCCACGGTTAATATAATATAACGGATCAATGGGAGTCATAAAGAATAAATGGCTCCTTTTTTCAGGCCGGAATTGAGGGGCAAAAGTCCCGGAAGCGCCCGGGAACTGCGCTTCTCAAGGCCGCCTTTTGCTGGCGAGGGGTGCGGTTATGAAGAATATTCATCGCCTGTTCTCAATAGTCGTTATCGCTGTCATGCTGATCATCACGCTGCGGATGATGATCATGGCTGACCGGGCGGGGCCGGCCGCCGACTTCGGGGATGAGATCCCCAGCCTTCTGTCTGACGGCGCCGGCGATGATTTTACAGGCGCCGTTCCTGTCAAAGGCGCAAGCGACAACAGGCTCCTGCGGTGGGGTATTGTGCTGGGCGGACCCGGCAGGCAGCCGAAGCCCGACCCGGGAACCCCGGAGCTTCTTGCAAAATATAACGGCATCTACGTGGGGGATGCCGGAAGCAATAAGATATACCTCACCTTCGACGAGGGATATGAAAAGGGATACACGGGAAAGATCCTCGATGTGCTTTACGAGAACGAGGTAAACGCCATTTTCTTCATCACGGGCCCGTACCTCGAAAAGGAAGAGGCGCTGGTGAGAAGAATGCTCGAGGAGGGCCACGCTGTGGGAAACCACACCGTAAGCCACAAAAGCCTGCCCACCCTGAGCGATGAGGAGATAGAAAAGGAAACGACAAACCTTGACCGGAGGTTTTACGAGAAGTTCGGGAGAAACATGGTCTTCTTAAGACCGCCCAAGGGGGAGTACAGCGAAAGGACGCTCCGGATAACATCGGAACTGGGATATGTCAATGTATTCTGGAGCTTCGCATACAATGACTGGAACACCGACAACCAGAAGGGTTGGGAATACGCGTTCAATAAAGTCGTCAACAACCTTCATAACGGGGCCATCCTGCTGCTGCACGCCGTGTCGTCCGACAACGCCGAGGCTCTGGATGCCATCATCAAGGAAGCCCGAAGGCAAGGTTATGAGTTTGGCGATGTTTTTGAACTCGAGGATATTGCACGGGGGGAGAGCCGGTGAAAAGGGAAAAGAAAAAACCGGATAAGGACAGGAAGCCCGGGCGGGGCATAATGAGCGTCGGGGAGAAACTGGCCGAACTGTTCGAGCTTCCTCCCGACATGTTCGGCAACAGGCCGAAGGTTACCGCGGTGGGCAGGGGCGAGGTGCTGGTCGAGAACATCAAGGGCATCATGGACTTCCAGGAGGACATGGTGCGCATAAACACAAATTCCGGAATCATCAGGATAACCGGGAGCGGGATAACCATTAGGGAGATTACAAGCGAATCCGTCATCATAGGCGGCAAGATTTCAAATATCGATTACGACGCCTGAAAGTCAGCCGGCGGGAAGCGGGTGCGGCAGATCTTATGTTTCTGGTACATCTGTGGAATTATATCAGAGGATATGTTATTATTATTGCAAAAGGCGGCGTCGAGCGGTTCATCAATATCTGCGCCAGGAGGCAGATCCTGCTCTGGGATATCGCCAGGAAAGACAGCGACTCGGCGGTGATGAAGGCCAGCCTGAAAGGGTTTATGATGATGCGGCCGGCCGCCCGCAAATCGGGTTGCCGGATACGTATCGTGAAAAAGTGCGGACTGCCTTTCTTCTTCGGCCGTTTCAGGAAAAGGCGGGGTTTCAAGGCCGGCCTGGTCTTCTTTGCCATACTGATGGTCCTCTTTACATCAATGATTTGGGAAATAGAGATCAAGGGCTGCGGAGAGGATACGGCGCAGCGGATCATGAAGGTGCTGGAGGACCGGAATATCGGGAAAGGGAGCTTTAAAGCCGGGCTTAATCCCAGGAGGATCGCAGCCGATATCCTGATGAACGTGGACGATGTCGCCTGGGCGGGAGTTTATATCCAGGGCGTAAAAATGACCATATCGGTCCAAGGCGTGACGCCTCCGCCCGAGGTAGTGGATGAAAGCCGGCACTGCAACCTGGTGGCCGAGAGAGATGGGCTTATTACGAAGATCGAGGTCCTGGCCGGCGCGCCGAAAGTCCGGGAAGGCGACACGGTGAAAAAGGGTCAGCTGCTGGTTTCAGGAATGCTGGAATCGCAGAACCCGGAGTTTGGCGTAAGGTACGTGCATGCCCTGGGCAGGATCACGGCAAGGACATGGTACGATACGAGGGTGCCTGTTGCATATGAGTACACAAAGCGCATAAGGACGGGAAGAACGCATGAGAATACATACATCAGGATCCTGGGCATGAAAATAGGGCTTCCTGGAAACCGCAAGGCTTTCGAGATCTATGACAGCATATCCTATGACAAGACCGTGACCGGACCGTTCAACATGGAGATTCCCGTAGGCCTTACGGTGGAGAAGCTCTACGAGGTAACCGAGAAAAAAGTAAGGCTGACGGCCGAGGAGGCCGAAGCCCTGGCGCTTGAAAAGGCAAGGCTGGCTTTGAGCAGGGAATTGTCGCCGGACTGCAGGGTGCTGGATGAAAGGGTGAACGTGTTCAGGGACGAAGCAGGCGGCGAATGGCTGCAACTCGTTGTCGAATGCGAGGAGGACATAGCCGGCCGCGAACCACTGGGAGGAGATTGATTGGAAGCAGTTGTTGAAAAGGTTATAATCCTGAATAACCCAAGGGAAGCAGCCGATGTGTTCGGCGAGTATGACCGGAACGTGAGGCTGATAGAAGACAGGCTGGGAGTTAAGATCACCAACCGCAACAATGAAATAAGGATATCCGGGTTTGAGAGCAAGGCGGATACGGCCTATGACATACTGAAGAAACTGATTGCCATATCCGACGGAGGCGATCCGGTTTCGGAACAGAACGTGCGTTACCTGCTTGAACTGAGCAACGAGGAACTCGTGAGCGGAGAACTGCCGCTGGACCTTGTCTGCGTCACGTACAGGGGCAAGCCGGTAAAATCCAAGACATTCGGACAGAAAAGGTACATCGAGGCCCTTCGCAAGTATCCCATCGTGTTCGGCATAGGTCCGGCCGGAACGGGCAAGACCTTCCTGGCCGTGGCAATGGCCATCAAGGCCTTCCGGGAAAAAACGGTCAGCAGGATCATCCTTACCCGTCCGGCAGTGGAAGCCGGGGAGAGGCTGGGCTTTCTTCCGGGAGACCTTCAGAACAAGGTTGATCCGTACCTGAGGCCCCTCTATGACGCCATGTACCACATCATGGGACCAGACGCCTTCCACAGCAACGTGGAAAAGGGAGCGATAGAGATCGCGCCCCTTGCCTACATGAGGGGAAGGACCCTTGACGATTCGTTCATCATACTTGACGAAGCCCAGAATACCACGCCGGAACAGATGAAGATGTTCCTCACCAGGATCGGGGCTGGGTCAAGGGCCGTAATAACCGGCGACATAACCCAGGTGGATCTTCCGGGCGACAAGAAATCGGGCCTGATCGAAGCGCAGCGCATCCTTTCGGATGTGGAAGGCCTTGCTTTTGTCGTGCTTTCCGAAAAGGACGTGGTGCGCCATGAACTCGTCCAGAGGATTATCAGGGCTTACGAGCGTTATGAAAAGACGCAGAACGGCAGGCGCGACAGGTGAATGCGCCCAGGAGGTGTGAGGGTGGTCAAGAAGAGTAGAAAAGAAGGCAGAAACCTGTTCGGCTTTTTAAGAAGCGTATCCTTCCAGAGGCTGATAGCCCTTACGGTCACTTTCCTGGCATTGGCGACGCTGGTCGCCTACCAGGCCGCTCCGAAGAAGTACAAGCTTGCCGTGGGCGATGTCAGCCAGTATGATATCAATGCGCCGAGGGATATCAAGAACGAGCTGAAAACCCGGGAGAACGCGGAGCAGAAGGCAGCGGAGCTGCCGCCGGTCATAGTGCCGATCGAGGGAGCGAACGACAGCATCACGAGCAATACCTACGCCTATTTTGACGGTCTTGCGACCCTCTTCGACCAGGTACGAAACAGCGAGCAGGGTAAAGAAGACCTTGCGGCGCTGATACAGGAGTATGACACGAAAAATCACTACGGCGTACTTGCCCGGATCACGCAGGACAAGCTGGCCTCCCTCATCGCCGATGACAGCGGAATAACCCGCCTGAAATCGGTGATAATAAACAGCGTCCTTCCTTCAGTCAAGAAAAAACAGCTCATGGAGGAAGACCTGGAATCCGAGAAGGCATCGGCGCTGGCGCAGGTGAAGGCTGTCTTCGACGATGAAAGCATCATTCTTATCGCCCAGGACCTGCTGGACAAGGTTATCATACCCAACAGCCGGATAGATGAGAAAGCCACCGAGGAAAAGAGGAATACCTTCATTGACAACTATATCAAGGAAAACCCGGTGATCATCTACAAGGACGAGCGCATCATAAGCAAGGATAACGTAGTGACAGAAGACATATTCGAGGTCCTCAGGGAACTCAACTACATAGACAGCGAGGGCAAGCCCGATTACCTGCTGTACGCAGCGGTATTCATGCTGATTTTCGCCTTGTATTTCCTCACCATGCTGTATCTCCGAAGCTTTCACAGGAAACTGTATTTTGACAAGAACGCGGTTATGCTGGTAGGGGTTTCGGTCATTATTACAAGCCTGTTTGCCCTGCTGTTCAAGGAATTCATACCCCAGTATGCCCCCCTCATCATACCCACGCTCATAGCACCCGTGCTCACAGCCATTTTCCTCGGCATACAGCCGGCCATTGCCGTCAACCTGCTTTTGACCTTCAGCTATGCGCTGATGCTGGGAGGCAATATCCAGTTCATATTCATGTCGCTGATCAGCGGCAACATCGCCCCCTATCTTACCGTCAACGCCACCCAGAGGCGGAAAATATCGCTGGCCGGGCTGATACTGGGCGGGATCAACCTCCTGGCGGTAGTTCTTACGGGAATACTTGAAAAGAAGAGCGTGGAAAACCTGCTCTATGACGGAGGGCTTGCCTTTATAAACGGCGTTTTCTCCATCATCCTGGCCATAGGCATCCTGCCCTTCCTCGAGAGCACTTTCAATATAATCACGCCTATGAAACTGCTGGAACTGGCCGATCCAAACCATCCGCTGCTGAAGAGGCTCCTCCTTGAAGCTCCCGGGACTTACCACCACAGCCTGATGGTGGGCAATCTGGCAGAAGTGGCCACCAGGGAGATCGGCGGCAACTACCTGTTGTCACGTGTGGGCGCCTATTACCACGATATCGGGAAGCTAAAGCGCCCCCATTACTTCAAGGAAAACCAGATAGCCGAGAATCCGCATGAGAACCTGACCCCGAGCATGAGTTCCAGGATAATCACGTCGCATACGAGGGATGGCGAGGAACTGGCCATAAAATACAAGCTGCCCAAGGTTATCCGCGATATGATCGTACAGCATCACGGCACGACTCTCATGGTGTATTTCTATCACATGGCTACCCAGAACGGCGGTGCAGAGGAAATCAACGAGGAAGACTTCAAGTACCGGGGACCGCTGCCCGATACCAGGGAAGCGGCCGTGGTCATGCTGGCCGACTCGGTCGAAGCCGCTGTCAGGTCCATGCCCGACAAGACCAGGGAAAAGATCGAAGGCCTGGTCAGGAAGATCATAAAGGACAAGCTGGACGACGGCCAGCTTGACCACTGCGATCTCACCCTCAGGGAACTGACCGTCATCGCGGAGAGCTTCATCCAGGTCCTGGGAGGGATATTCCACGAAAGGCCGGAATACCCCGAGGTCGAGAAGAAGAAAGATCTCCTGGAACTGGACAACAGCATATACAACCTCCCGAGGACTTTGAAGAAGGAAGGTGCGCCGAAACCGAATGGCGGTAACAGTCTTAAGCCGGCAGAAAAAACTCAGCCTGCCGCGGGAAACGACAAGCCTTCTTAGGAAGGCAATACGGATCTGCGCCAGGCAGAACGGTTTCACCCATCCCTTCGATGTCTGTATAACGCTGACAGACAACGACCTGATCGCGCGGATAAACTCGGAATACAGGAACATCCAGGCTCCCACCGATGTGCTCTCCTTTCCGCTGCTTGACTCCAGCGGCGGCGTGCCCGAAATCCAACCCGGAGATATCGACCCGTTTACCGGCAGGGTCGCCCTGGGTGATATTTTCATATCGGTCGAGAAGGCACGGGAACAGGCGGCGGTCTTTGGACATTCCTTTGAAAGGGAAATAGCTTTTCTCGCTGTCCACGGCATGCTCCATCTGCTGGGATATGACCATGAAAAGCCCGGAGAGGAAGAGGACATGATCCGAAGGCAGGAAAAGGTCCTAAAAGAGCTCGGGCTCACAAGGCAGCCCTGCTCCAGTGAAAGCGGCGGTGGGGATGAAGAATAAGAAACTGACGGACAGCTTCAGGAATGCCTTTGCGGGAATTTCGGAAGCCTTTGCCCGCGAGCGGAATATGCGTATTCATTCGGCTGCGGCCGTTCTCTGCGTCATAGCCGGTATAATCCTGCGCCTTGACGCGTTAAGCTGGGCGATCCTTTTTACAGCCATAGGCCTCGTGATTGTTGCCGAGCTATTGAACACGGCGGTTGAGAACCTTGTGGATATGGTTACCGGAGAATACTCGCAGAAAGCGAAGGCCGTGAAGGATATCGCCGCGGGGGCGGTGTTGGTCGCCGTGGCAGTAGCTGTTATCCTGGGAGTTCTTGTTTTTCTTCCCCCGCTCCTGCGCCTTGCAGGCTTATTATGAAACGAGGTGTTATTGATATTTGAACCAGGTAATTGACAGGCTGATGGATATAATCATAATGGTCCCAATACTTCTCATCGCGCTCCCTTTTCACGAGTATGCCCATGCCTGGGTGGCATACAGGCTGGGAGACCCGACGGCGAAGGACGCCGGGCGTCTCACACTTAACCCGCTGAAGCATCTTGACCTTTTCGGGACGCTGATGATGCTCGTGGCTAGGGTGGGATGGGCAAAGCCTGTCCCAGTCAACTCGGGATATTTCAGGAACAGGAGGAAAGGCATAATCCTTGTTTCGCTGGCAGGCCCGCTGTCCAACCTTCTTCTGGCTTTTGCCTTCATGCTGATTTGGGGCATCATGACCAAGCTGGTGGTGGTAGGGGTCATCCCTGTAAGGAGCGAAACTGCGGTGACGGTTATCGGCTGGCTCCAGGTATTCTTCCATGTATCCGTGCTGGTGAACATCAGCCTCGCGGTTTTCAACATGATCCCCGTTCCGCCCCTGGACGGCTCCAGGCTCATATCCTCGTTTGTTCCCGAGGAAAGCTATTACCGTTTTGCCCGTTATGAACAGTTCATAGGGATAGGCTTCCTGGCGCTGGTCATCCTGGCCCCCAACGCGCTGAGCTCCGTTATCCGTTTCGTGGCGGATCCCATTTACAACAGCATGATCACGGCGATCTCCTTTATCCTCGGGCTTTAGCTCCGCCTCATTGAGGGCTCGAAGCAATCCCATATAGCCGTGCTGCCGGCCGGATACGGGACTTCCGCCGTGCCGGCGTTATCCAAACTGTTGGCTTTCGAGGTATTTTTAGATATAATAATATGAAACATTCCCGCCCCGATGGAACAGCACGAGACGGGGAAGGATAAACCATAACGATGACACGTTGAGAGGGCTGGTGCAATCAATGCGGAAAAAAGGGATCATACTCAGCGGCATGAGGCCGACGGGCGCGATGCATCTTGGTAACTATTTCGGGGCCCTTGAAAACTGGCTCAGACTCCAGGACGAATACGAGTGCTACTTCTTCGTGGCAGACTGGCATGCGCTGACCACCGGCTACGAGGATACGTCCGATTATAAAGACAATATCAGCAGCATGCTGATCGACTGGCTCAGCTCGGGCCTTGATCCCCAAAAGAGCGTGCTTTTCGTTCAATCCTCCATCAAGGAGCACGCCGAGCTTCACCTGCTGCTGTCGATGAACCTGCCGCTCTCGTGGCTTTACCGCTGTCCCACGTACAAGGACCAGATGAAGCAGCTCAAGGAGAAGAATATTGCCACCTACGGCTTTTTGGGCTATCCCTGCCTCATGGCTTCGGATATCCTGGCCTACAAGGCGGATTACGTACCTGTCGGCGAGGACCAGCTTCCACACCTGGAGATGACCCGGGAGATCGCGAGAAGGTTCAACTTCCTTTATAACTGCCAGGTGTTCCCGGAACCCCAGCCGCTGCTTACCGAGGCCAAGGTGCTGCCGGGACTGGACGGGCGCAAGATGAGCAAGAGCTACAACAATACCATTGCATTGTCGGACAGCCCGGATGTGGTGCAGAAAAAGATCATGTCCATGATCACCGACCCTGCCAGGATACACAAGACCGATCCGGGACACCCGGAAATCTGCGCGGTGTTTGCATATCACAAGCTGTTTACCCCGGACGAGGTGCAGGATATCGAGACAAAGTGCAGGAAGGGCGAAATAGGCTGCGTGGCGTGCAAAAAGAAGCTCGCGCAGAACGTCCTCAAGTTCATGGCTCCAATCTGGGAAAGAAGGCAGGAATGGGAAAAGAGACCGGACGATATCAGGGATATCATAAAAGACGGAAACGGCAAGGCCCGCGAGACCGCGTCCAGGACCCTGTCCGATGTCCGGAAGGCAATGAACATAGACTGGATATAATCCAATGTGCCGGGAAGGAGACTTTGAGCGTTGAAAAGTGCGCTGACCGATGCATGCACGCTGAAGCTCCATAATTTTGAAGGGCCGTTTGATCTGCTGTTCTATCTCATCGAGAAGAACAAAATAGATATCTACGACATACCCATTTTCGAGATAACGGAGCAGTACATGGAGTACCTGGCCGCCATGCAGGAACTCGACCTGGAGATAGCCAGCGAGTTTCTCGTTATGGCCGCCACTCTGCTCCATATCAAGTCCTGCATGCTGCTGCCAAGGCATGAAGAGAAGACCGACGATGTGCTTGACCCAAGGGAAGAACTGATCCTGAAACTTGTGACATACAAGAAATACAAGGAATTCTCCGAGGTCCTGAAGGACCGGGAAGCCGCGTGGGCAAAGGTGCATTACAAGCTCCCCGAGATTATCCCGGTCATCCAGCAGGAAGAAGAGCTCGAGGTATCGCCGGTCATTCTCAGGCAATGCATGGTGGAAGTCCTTAACAGGTCCCGGCAGAGGATGAGCGATGATAACAGGAAAATGCAGCGGATTCTTGACCAGGAAAAGGTTTCGCTGAGATCAAAAGTGCGCGAGATACTCGGCATCCTGGCAAAGGGCATACGGTTCTGCTTCCTGAAAGTGTTTTCGCCGCTGACCAGGAGCAGAATCGAGATTGCTACGGGGTTCCTTGCCCTCCTCGAGGTCGTGAAGATGGGGCGGGCCAGCGTGGAACAGCCGGTGGCTTTCGGAGATATCTATGTCACGCCCGAAAAAGCAGGAAAGAAACGGAAAAAACCTGAAAACGAAGGGGAAAGTGATCTGGCTTGAGCAGCTTAACGGACTATGAGACCATCATTGAAGCCGTTTTGTTCGCGGCGGGAGATCCGGTGCCGCTGGACAAGCTGGCGGAAATCATCGAAAAGGACAAGAAGACCACCAGGGGTATCCTGGCCAACATGCAGTACAAGTTCGAGCACTCGGCAAGGGGCATAATGCTGCGGGAACTGGACGGGTCGTGGCAGCTTTGCACGAAGCCTGATCTGGACCCGTATATAGCGAAGCTTGGCGCCATAAGGAAAAAGCCGGGCCTTACCCAGGCAGCCTACGAGACGCTTGCCATCATAGCCTACAACCAGCCGGTCACACGGGCGTACATAGAGCAGATACGGGGCGTGAACTCCGACAGCGTGATCATGACTTTAATGGAACGGAATCTCATAAGGGAGGCGGGAAGGGACGACGCGCCCGGAAGGCCCAAGCTCTATGAAACCACCGAAGAGTTTTTAAGGGTGTTCGGTTTCTCGTCCCTCAGGGAGCTTCCGCCTCTGGAAATGAACGAGATACCCGAGGCCTTCGAGAACCTGCCTGCCGATTGACGGGACAACTTGCAGGAATATTCTGTCATAAGCCGGAGAAGCTATCTTTGGGTGATGGTATGCTTCTTGCGGCTTTAATTGTATTTCTTGCCGTTTCTGCCGTGCTTTTGCCGCTGACTTTCAAGGCCTCGGCAGTATTTAAGGAAAGCGGTTTCAGCCTGAATTTACGCGTCAGGCTTGCCCATATCATAACGCTGTTCGGATGGGACTCCGGCGAAGAAGGACTGGATTTCCTGTTCAAAAAGCGCCCGCGGAAGGAGAAAAAAAAGAAAAGCCGGATAAGAAAGATTATCGGGGGCATTTTTCACCCGGACTCGCTCCTTAATATAAAGGGCATGACCATTATCAGGTTCGAGGTCCGGGGAGTTATCGCCACCTCCGACGCGGCGAGGACTGCCATACTGTACGGCTCCCTCTGCGCCGTCCTTTCAGCCATCACCCCGCTCCTTGAAAGGAGCAGGACCGTGGTTGACTTCTACCCCGATTTCGAGAGGAAAAAGCCGGATTTCCTGGTAAGCTGCATAATCAGGATCAGGATTATCCATATTATATATCTGGCAGCAAGTATTATTGCTGACAAGTATCTGAAAGGAAGGTGGCGCAGCCTATGGAACCGCATCCCATTGAAGAGCTGATGAAGACGGCCATGGAGAGCATAAAGGAAATGGTTGATGTAAACACTATTGTCGGTGACGCCGTGCAGACAGTGGACGGCACCGTGATTATACCGGTGTCCCGGGTATCCTTCGGATTTGCGGCGGGTGGCGGCGAATACGCCAAGGGAGACAACAGGAACCAGGATTCAAAGTTTCCCTTTGCCGGCGGAAGCGGCGCGGGAGTGTCGATAAACCCTGTCGCGTTCATGGTCGTGGGACGCAACAACACCATCAAGATGATACCCGCTTCATATAACAATCCAATAGACAGACTCCTGGAAACCTTGCCCAATGTCATCGAGCAATTCAGGAAATCGGTGACGGGGAAAGACCAGGGAAAGCCGGGAAAGAAAAAGGATAACGGAAAGGAGGGCGAAACAGGAGAGCAAAGCAGCGGCGATAAGCAGGAATCCTGATTCCTGCCGGCTTCAAAACACAATTAAAGGGGGCATTCGCCCCCTTGCTCTCTATCGGTTACAGGTTATTTGCTCATGGTCCCGGCCTACTTAGCCTGGTTGGTTTCCACGGGATACTGGTTTCCGGTGTAGGACTGGAATACTTTCTTAACGATGTTGCCGCCGATCCTTCCGGCGTCATGGCTGGTGAGGTCACCGTTATAGCCCTGCTTGAGGTTAATGCCCAACTGCCCGGCAATCTCGTACTTCATGTTGTCAAAAGCAGTTTTGCTTCGGCTGTTGCGTGCCATTGAATTTCACCTCCTCGATTCTTATTATTTCTTATCGAACATGCATTATGAGTAGAAAGATATGGTGAACCGCGGCGGCCGCCTTTCGGCCGCTTTTATAAAAATGTGCCCCGGCTTGCAAAATATTCGATATATTGACACAAGTTTATTGTTTTATTCGATATATTGTGATATATTGTTCAATGAATACATATATTCAATTATTTACGGTGTCGGAAAAGAGGGTAAATAATAAACGCATGATAAAACGAGATTCGCTCTCGTGAAGGAGATGATTCCTGTGCTGCAGAATATCTTGTTTCCCAGGAACAATGTCCAGAAGGCCCTGGACGCTGCCTGGCTGCGAAACGAGGTCATTTCCAACAATATCGCCAATGTCGATACTCCGGGGTACAAGCGTAAAACCGTCAAGTTCGAAGAGTTTCTCAGCAGCGAAATGAAAACAGGAAGAATCGGCAAGGGACGGACAAGGCTCCAGTCGTCCCAGATCATTGTTTCCCGCGATTACAGCACCCTGAGCTACCGCTCGGACGGAAATAACGTGGATATCGAGAACGAGATGGCCGAACTGGCCGCCAACTCCTTGCGTTACGACACGCTGATACAAAAGATGAACGGCGACTTCCAGAACCTTCGCAAGGTAATCAGGGGAGGTGTGTGATAAGTGTCTTTTTTCAAATCGTTCAACATCAGCTCTTCTGGGCTGACGGCGCAAAGGCTTCGCATGGATATAATCGCGCAGAATATAGCCAACGTTAACACCACCAGGACCGAGGATGGAACGCCGTACCGCAGGAAGACAGTGGTATTCCAGGAACGCGAGAGGGTACCGTTTTCCCGGTATCTTTCCAGTGCGAGCAGGGAGCGCTTCCTGAACGGCGGCGCCGGCGGCGTAAAGGTGACGGCCATCGTGGAAGACCCGTCCCCGTTCAGGGAGGTCTATGACCCGGGCCATCCCGACGCGGACGAGAACGGTATCGTAAGGATGCCTAACGTGGACATCATTACAGAGATGGTTAACATGATATCTGCCACAAGGGCCTACGAAGCCAACGTGACAGCCCTGAACGCCTCGAAGTCCATGGCTTCCAAGGCGCTTGAAATCGGAAGATAAAGCCATAGGCGGGACAGGTCCTGCCGGAAGGGGATGATGATATGGCGCTTGATGCCATAAGTTCAATTAGCGGGTCGCTGCCGGGAATAAAGCAGGTGAAAACCGCCGGTTCCGGGCAGGGAGAAGTGAGTTTCAAGGACATGCTCCTGGATGCCATATACAGCGTCAACCAGCTGCAGCGCGAGTCCGATGCCATCACCGAGGACTTCATAGCCGGCCGGACGGACAGTATCCATGATGTCATGATAGCCGGGACCAAGGCAAGCCTGGCCCTGGATTTCATGATAGAGGTCAGGAACAAGATCCTGGATGCCTACCAGGAGATAATGCGGATGCAGGTATAGGATAAATCCCGCGGGCGCGGGACCGATGTACGAATGAAAGGCCCTTTGCCGGAAGGAAGATGATGAGATGCCAGAGGGAGTAAAGAAACTGCTGGAAAAGATCAAGACTTACTGGAAGGACCTTGAGAAAAGCCACAAGGTAAGGATCTGCGTAATGGCGGCGATCGCCCTGATAGCAGTGATCGCGACCCTGGTGCTGACGCTGAGGGTGAAATACGTTCCACTGTTTGATTCAACTGAAACCGTTAACCTGAAGCCTGTGGTGGAATACCTCGAGGAAAACAACATCAAGTACAGGAAAGGCGCCAACCAGATCTATGTTGACAGCAGGAAAAGGGAGGATATCGAGTTCGACCTGACCACCCAGGGCATCGTATCCCCCGAGGTGACGTTCGCGGAAACCTGGTCGAAGCTTTCGCTGACGGCAACCGAGGCCGACAAACAGAACCTCTGGAAGCACTACCTGACCAACGACCTGGTATACAAGCTTAAGAAGTTTGAGAACGTAGAAAACGCGACCGTACAGTACACGAAGCCGGAAAAAACCTACTGGGCGAGGGACGGCGCCGAGGACCAGGGCAGCGCGTACGTCATGCTTAAGACAAAAAGCCCTCTTACGCCTGACCAGGTGGACGCCGCGGCAAGGGTTGTGGCGGCTTCCATAGGCGTTCCCCCTGAAAGGGTAACCATCGTCGACCATAACCTCAACCTGCTGAGCCGCCAGGGCAGCAGCGACCTGGTGCGCGTGTCCACTCAGGACGAGATGAGGCGGCAGCGCCAACTGGAACTGGAGAACAAGGTTTATGAAACCTTCAAGATCGGCGTGGTCCAGAACGCGAATTTCGACACCATGAGCGTTTCCGCCAGCATTGTGCTCGATTTTGATACGCACAAGAGCGTTTCGAAGGAATACTCGGCGCCTGACCCTGACGGCCAGGGCTACAGGAACACCTACGAGCACCTCGAAGAAAACCTGACCAATGCCGAAGCGGGGGATATCCCCGGCACCGACAACAACCCCGAGACCGTGCCCACCTACCAGTTCGGGGAGAATGGGCAGTCCAACTACAACAAGGTCCAGTCCTACGAAGAGAGGCTGTTCAACGAGACCAATTCGGAGACCGAGAAGGCGCTGGGAAAGCTTGTAAGCAGCCAGTCGACCATGTCCATCGTGCTATGGTATGGCAGGGTGGTTGATACGGCGGACGGACTGACCCCCGAATACCTGGAAGAGGTAAGGCAGCTGGCCTCGGACGCAACGGGCATACCCGTGCAGAATATCACCGTGAGCATACAGAGGCTGGTTCCCGAGCCCATGCCGGCCGTGACGCTGGGTGACACGCTCAAGGAACTCTTTGACAGGTATGGCTTATACGCGCTGATGCTTATCCTTCTCGTCGTTATGGTGGTGACGGCCATGCCGAGAAAGAAGCCCGAAGCCGCCCTGGAGCTTGCGACCGCCGAAGCTGCTGCCGGTGCGGCTGCGGCTGAAACGCAGGAACCTCTTCCTGATATCAGCATTGAGGAGCAATCCGAGCTCAAGAAGCAGATAGACAGGTTCGCGAAGCAGAATCCCGAGGCGGTGGCGCAGCTTCTGAGGAACTGGATCGCCGAGGATTGGGAATAATCGCGGAGGTTTGAGCAATTATGGCCATAAAGAGCGACCAAGTCAGGAATCTGACTGGCAGGGAAAAGGCTGCCATGCTGCTGATCACGCTGGGGCCTGAGCGCTCCGCGCAAATCTTCAAGCATCTGAAGGAGGATGAAATCGAGCAGCTTACCCTGGAAATAGCAAATATCAGGACGGTTTCACCGGCGGAGCGTGAAAAGGTCCTGAGCGAGTTCTACCAGCTTTGCCTTGCGCAGCAATACATAACCGAGGGCGGCATCAGCTATGCCAAGGAGATCCTTGAGAAAGCCCTTGGCACCGAGAAGACCATGGAGATCATCAACAAGCTGACCGTTTCCCTCCAGGTAAGGCCTTTCGATTTCGTGAGGAAAGCCGATCCTTCACAGGTTCTTAATTTCATCCAGAGCGAACATCCTCAGACCATCGCGCTCATCCTGGCCTATATGAAGCCCGCGCAGGCCGCCGCGGTGCTTTCCGCGCTTCCCCAGGACAAGCAGGCCGACGTGGCCAAGAGGATCGCGACCATGGACAGGACCTCTCCCGAAATTATCAAGGAAGTGGAGAGGGTCCTGGAAAAGAAATTGTCCAATTTGGTAACCGAAGATTTCACCGCGGTGGGCGGTATCCAGGCAATCGTGGATGTGCTCAACTCGGTTGACAGGGGAACCGAGAAGTATATCATGGACACCCTTGAGATAGAGGATGCGGATCTCGCCGAGGATATCCGCAAGAGGATGTTCGTGTTCGAAGACATCCTGCAGCTTGATAACCGTGCCATCCAGCGCTTCCTGCGCGAGGTGGACCATAGCCAGCTTGCGCTGGCGCTCAAGGGAGCCACCGAAGAGGTGCAGAATGTCATATACAGCAATATGTCCAAGCGCCTGGCCGAAATGATAAAGGAAGACATCGAGTACATGGGCCCTGTCCGGCTGAAGGACGTGGAAGAAGCACAGCAGAAGATCGTGAACGTGATCAGGAAGCTGGAGGATGCCGGGGAGATCATAATATCGCGCGGCGGAGGAGACGAAATCGTTGTATAGCAATTCATACGGGTACGGAGTCTACAAGAAGAACCAGATCAACATGGGCAAGCCTTTCCAGATCAGGAGCAGCCCCAGGAAGGCTTCTTTTGACGAGCCTGAACTGAAAAAAGCCGATGATCCCGAAAAGAAGGCAGCCGATATAATCGCAAGGGCAAAGGAGGAAGCCAGCCTCATCATCCAGGAAGCCGAGAACGAGGCGAAGCGCCTGCTGGACCAGGCGAAGGCCCAGGTGGAGGAGCATATCCTGGAAGCCGAGCAGAAGGCAAAGGAAGAAGGCTACAGGAAAGGGGAGAGCCTGGCGCAGCAGCATTACCAGGAACTACTTGCCGAAGCCGAGGATTTCAGAAACAGGGCGAAGACCGAGTACGAGGAAACCATCCGGTCATTGGAGCATGACATCGTGGAACTGGCGTTGAATATCGCTCGGAAGGTTCTGGAATCCGAACTGGAGACCAGTAGGGAGACAATCCTGAAAATCGCCGGGGCGGCCATCGATGCATGCCTGAACCGGGACCGCATCCTGCTGAGGGTTTCGGCCGACGATTACGACTACGTGTCGGAGAACATCGACCGGCTCAAGAGCATGGCAGGTGATATCGGGGAGCTTGAGATCCGCAGGGACCAGACGCTGTCAAGGGGATCATGCATAGTGGATACCGGATACGGGATGGTGGACGGCGGATGGGAAACCAAGCTGGAAATGGTGGAGCAGGCTTTCCGCGAATTGATGGGTGACAGGTGAAGGAAAAGAAATGAACGGCCATAACCTTTTGGATAAATACAGGAAAGTCCTGGACGAAGGCAGCTTTGTCCGCCATATGGGCAGAGTGACCAAGGTGGTTGGTCTGACTATCGAATCGGAAGGCCCCGAGACTCATATCGGGGCTTTGTGCACTATCAGGTCCCGCGGGCAGAGGGACATCATGGCGGAGGTCGTGGGTTTCAGGGGCAACAGCGTCCTGCTGATGCCGATAGGGGACATGTCGGGCATCGGCCCCGGCAGCACGGTGACCGTATGCCATAAGGACCTGGAGGTGGCCGTTGGCGAATCCCTGCTGGGCCGTGTCCTCAACGGCCTGGGCCATCCCATGGACGGCAAGGGTCCCATTGTACCCGAGTGCTACTACCCGGTATCCAACAGGCCGCCGAATCCGATGGCCAGGCCAAGGATCAGCCAGGTGCTCCCGCTGGGCGTAAAGTGCATCGACGGTCTTCTGACCGTCGGAAAGGGACAGCGCATCGGCATATTTGCCGGGAGCGGTGTGGGCAAAAGCACGCTGATTGGAATGATAGCCAGGAATACCAAGGCCGATGTCAACGTGATAGCCCTGATAGGCGAGCGCGGAAGGGAGGTCCGTGAATTCCTGGAGAGGGATCTTAAGGAAGAGGGTTTGAAAAAGTCGGTGGTGGTCATCGCCACCTCGGACCAGCCCGCCCTCATCCGCCTGAAAGGGGCCATGGTGGCAACGGCCATAGCCGAGTATTTCCGGGACAAGGGGAAGGATGTCCTGTTCCTCATGGATTCCCTGACGCGGTTTTCCATGGCCCAGCGCGAGATAGGGCTTGCCATCGGGGAACCCCCGGTATCAAGGGGATACACGCCCTCGGTATTCGCGCTCCTGCCAAAGCTCCTGGAGCGGGCCGGGACATCCGAAAAAGGCTCTATAACAGGTCTTTACTCGGTGCTGGTGGACGGAGACGACATGACAGAACCCATAACAGATACCGCGCGGAGCATACTGGACGGCCATATAGCCCTGTCCAGGCAGCTGGCCCACCGGAACCATTACCCGGCCATCGACGTGCTGGGGAGCGTCAGCCGTGTTATGACCGATATAGTGGATGAGGAGCACCTGAAATATGCCAACGAGCTGAGAAGGGCCCTTGCCGTCTATCGCGATGCCGAGGACCTGATAAACGTGGGCGCCTATGTCAAGGGCAGCAATCCTGCCATCGACTGGGCTATCAGCCTGCACGACAGCATTAACGAATTCCTGGTCCAGGGCATATTTGAACGCTATACCTTCCATGAGACCCTAGAAAAACTCAAGCAGGCGGTTACCCCCAGGGAATCGGCCTGAACCGCGATGCTGCGGGTTCTACCCGGGGCCGGCTGTCCTGCGTTTTGGAGTAGATTATGGCGGTTTTCAGGTTCAGGTTGCAGAAGCTGCTCGATCTGAAACAGCAGTTGGAGGACAAGATAAAAAACGAACTGGGGCTGGCCATACAGGCCCATGAGCAGGAGAAGGAAAAGCTCGCGTTGATCGACGCGGGCATTTCGCGTTTGACGGAGGATTTCCGAAAAGCCTGCTCGGGGACGATCGATCCAGGGAAGATCAAGGAGATAAAGGCCTGGCTGGAAGTCCAGAAAGAGGCCAGGAAGAGGCAGATCGAAGCTGTAAAGAGAAGCCGCGAAAATGTCGATAAAATAAGAGCAAGGCTCGTTGCCGCGATGCAGGAGAAGAAGGTCCTGGCAAACCTGCGGGAAAAAGAACTGGAAAGGTTCAGGAAGCAGGAAGAAAGGAACGAGCGGAAGCTTACGGATGAGCTTGTCAGTTACAGGGAGAGCGTAAAAATAGCCTCCCAGGAACCGGGAGAGCAATAAATCACGGACGAATATTGCTCCCCTTCGCAGGGGAGATAGATAATGGCTGAAACGGCGAAAGAGGTTTCGAATAACCCCAAACCGACTAGGCGAAATCCGGAAGGCGCTTCAAGAAGGATACTGCAGGGATTCCTGGCGGTGATACTGGCATTGGTTGTTGTCGCCATGGTCTTCTGCGGTGTTTTTTATATCATTCTGAAAAACAATGTCTACGGCCTGGGAGAGGCCTTCCGTCCGATATTCCAGGACAATCCGGTATTGAGGCTCGCACTTCCGCCCCTCCCCAAGGAATTCGATCCGGACGCGCCTGAAAATCTCACCGACGCGGAAATCAGGAAGAAATACGCCGAATACAGGCAAAAGGTGGCCGATCTGACCGCACAGCTAGATGAGGCAAATAAACTCATCAGCCAGTACGAGAGCGACCTGAATGTCCTCGATGAAACAAGGGCGGCGATAGAGGCCAATGAGAAACTGCTTGCCTCCATCCGGGAGGAACAGGAAAAGCTGGAGCAGTTAAAGCTTGAGGTTGCCGAATTGATTGCAACGGGCAACAAGGAGGGATTTTTGGAGTATTACGCCCAGATAAACCCTGAAACAGCGGAGGCCATATACAAGGAGCTTGCCAGGGAAGATATCAACAGGCAGGCCAAGGCGGAACTGGCAAAGCCATATGCCGCCATGGACCCGGCCAGGGCCGCCAGGGTGCTGGCCGAACTGTGGGCCAGGGACCAGGAAACCGCCCTGGGCGTGTTTGAAGGGCTGAGCAACAATGCCAAGGCCCAGATTCTCGAGAACATGGAACCCTCAATTGCCGCGGAGATCACGAAGGCGCTTTCGGACAGGATGCTTATAAAATAACCGGTATGCTGCATCCGGTAGGATGAAGGCATAGACAGATCATCCGTGAAAGGAGGTGAGGCAAGTGATGGAGAACAGTATTCTGGCCAGCCTGTTTGTTTCCGGCGCATCCGCTACCGGCAGGACAGGAACTGAAAGGAAGCGGGAAGCCGATGATTCCTTTTCCGGCATCCTTGCAGAAAAATTGCAGAGGCCGCGGGAAACGGGAATCAGGCCGGGCAGGACAGACATGGCCGGGAGGATAGCAAGTACCGGAGGCCGGGACAAGCCCGGGATCAGGAACAGGAGAGAGCAGGAGGCTGATGCGAGCCTGAAACCCGACTTGCCGGGTGGAAGAAAAGATATAGGGGCAAGGCGCGGAGCCGCGGCCGGGTCGGACTCGCAGGTCCCCGGAACAGAAAAGACCGATGAAGAAAGGAAAAGGGAACTTATAAGCGAGATCTTGCTGCTCCTGGAAACGCTCTTCTCGGAAACGTACGATGCGCTTATAGGGCAGAATTCCTCCGAGGGGACGGATGCCGGGTCATCAGTAAGCGATCTTCACCAGATCCTCCGGGAACTTCCGGCCACGCTGAGCGGCAGGCTCGAGAGGCTCCAGGAACTGCTGGACCATATCCGCACCGGAACCGAAAACGGCCAGGGGCAGGACGGGCTCCTTGCACTGCTGGATGAAATCGAAGAACTGCTCGCAAAGATGCAGGATGGCCTGGCAGACCGGGATACAGGGGGCAGGCATCTGGAGATAATCGCCGAAAGGGGCGGAGACCTGGAAAGCCTGATTTCCCAGCTCCAGGACCAATGCCGCGAGATCGCCCAAAGGCTGAGGTCCATGCAGGAAGGCGAAACACGGGCCGGGACCCCGGAAACCGGCGTGGTCCGGGATGATATTACCGATCCCGCCATCGAAGACGCCGGCCAGGGCCGGGATGCCGGAAAACCGGAGATATCTTCAAGTGACAGGAAAACCGGACCTGGCAGAGAAACGGCCGGCATAAATGACAAGGCCCGCGAAGCGGCGGTTGAAAGAACCGGCACGGCAGAAAACGCCGAGGTCCGGGATGGTTATGAAACTGCCGCCCGGGGACAACAGGCGCCTGACACGGGGCTCTCCCGGGGCAATATACCTGCCCAAAGGACAGAGCATACGGACTTCTACCTTCCCGACAGGCAGATCAGCCAGACCGTCACGAGCCAGGTGACCATGAGGATAAGGCTGATGGCCGCAGAGAACAGGCAGGAACTCGAAATGCACCTGAAGCCCGATACCCTGGGAAGGCTTACCCTGAAGATCATCCACGAGCGGGGACAGGTCCTTGCAAGGATCACGGCCGAGAACGAGCAGGTCAAGTCAATCCTGGAGAACAACATGCAGCAGCTCAGGGACGCACTTGAGAAGAACGGCTACTCGGTTCAAAGCCTGGAAGTATCGGTGCGGGACCAGGACAGCGGTAACAGGCAGGCCCGCCGGCAGGAACAGGGCAGGCGGGACCGCGTAGAGGAAACGGCCGCGGGAACGGCTCCCGGCAGCACAAGACGACCGGAGCGAAGCGGGCTGTACCGGATCGATATTCCGGGAATTTCGCGGCAAATAGACCTTATAGCATGAAGAAAGGGGTGAGATGAGTGCCCGAAGCAAGCGCGGTAACGACAAGCACACAGAAAACAATCGAGCAAATAATCGCGGAGCAGGCCAACAAGTCCAAGAACACGAGGAATACCGGGGAACTTGGGAAGAATGATTTCCTAAAGCTACTCATCACCCAGGTGCAGCACCAGGACCCGCTGGATCCGCAGACCGACACCGACTTCATCGCCCAGATGGCCCAATTCAGCGCCCTGGAACAGATGCAGAACCTGAACAACGCCTTTTCCATGACCAAGGGCTTCGGCATGATCGGAAAATTTGCAATAGCGCAGACATCTGACGATGATACGGGCAGGGCCAGCTTTATTTCGGGCGTGGTCGAGTCGGTGCGGGTCAGGGGCGGCATAGTATATGCCATCATTGACGGCCGGGAGATCGAGATTGACAAGATCATCGAGGTTTCCGACACGACCCTGGGCAACGGCGGAAAGAGGATATCCGATTACAGCGGAATGGTGGGCATGCTGGGCAGCGCCTACGTGTTCAACCAGGACGGTGACAGGGCTACCATCAAGGGTATCATCTCCTCTCTCGAGCAGAGGGCGGATGGAATCTATGCCCGCCTGGACGAGGTGGACATCAGGCCTTATGAGCTGGATATGACAGGCTTTGAAGGCCCCGAGGAGTATGTGCTTGCCTATGCGGGCAAGGAGATCACGGTCAGGTACAAGGATCCTGAGACGGGTACGGTTGTGAAGGTAACAGGCACGCTGCGCGACGGCTACATTGATGACAGCGAAAGGCTGCACCTTATCCTTGACAATGTCGCTCTTCCCGTGGAGTCCGTTTACTCAACCGAATTAGCTGATCTCTATTCGAGCGAGCATATGCTTCTCCAGCAGATCCTCATCGTACTCCGGGAGAGGCTGGGCGCAGGACAGCAGAATGAGAAGCCTGACGAGGAGACAGGTGAAACCGGAACCGTGACCGAACCCGGAAATGAGACCGGAGAGCCTGGCGCCGTGACCGATCCGGACCAGGAAACCGATGAGCCCGGTGAGGCGGCCGAACCGGATCCTTCTGAAGCCGAAACCCCGACCGGTCCGGAAGGAGGGGTTGGATGAACGTCAACAGGCCTGTTCAAAGCATAAACCAATACCTGAACACCGTCCCGAAACCTGCGGCAGAACGCGTGAAGGCCCCGGCCGAAGAGTTCTCAAGCATCCTGAGCCAGAAGCTAAGCGAGAACAGGGAGATTAAGATCTCGAAGCACGCGGCCATGAGGCTGGAAGCCAGGAATATAAGCCTGGATACTCAGATGCTTGAAAGGCTGAAGGCAGCGGTTGACAGGGCGCAGGCCAAGGGAGTGAGGGATTCGCTGGTAGTTATGGATGATGTGGCGCTTGTTGTAAACGTCCCCAACAGGACCGTCATAACGGCGGTGAAGCAGAGTGAGCTTAAGGAAAACATTTTCACAAATATCGACGGAGCGGTCTTCACCTAAGCGTGATCCGCAAAAGAGCATTTGGAATCAACTATTCAGCCGGACCCTTCCGGGAGGCTGATCGTTTCTGAATGACAGACGAAGCGAAAACGGGAGGTTGATAATTTATGATGATGTCCATGTTTTCAAGCGTTTCAGGCTTGAAATCGCACCAGATAAGGATGGACGTTATAGGCAACAATATCGCCAATGTGAACACCATAGGCTTCAAGGGAGCCAGGGCGACATTCCAGGAGATCTTCTCACAGACCCTTTCGCCGGGCGGCGCCCCGGACCTCATGACCGGCAGAGGAGGCACCAACCCCATTCAGATCGGTCTTGGCATGAACGTGGACTCAATTTCCACCGATATGGGACGCGGCAGCGTACAGCGCACCGAAAGCCCCACCGACCTCTCCATAGAGGGTGAAGGCTTCTTCGTGGTAAGAAGCGGCAACGAAGGCGCGTTCTACTTCACCCGGGCGGGCAATTTCACCATCGACAAGGCCGGGAACCTGGTCACATCCACCGGCAAGAATGTTTATGGGTGGATGAAGTACACTTACGGGGAAAACGGCTACGAGTTCGACACCCAGGAACCGATAAGGCCGATCAATCTCTACGAGGACATCTACAACATGAACAAGCGCATCATAGCCGCCAAGGCCACCACCGAGGCGATCCTCTCCGGCAACCTTGACGCCACAAGGCCGGCGATATTCGGTACTACAAATCAAACTGAGCCTGTTGAAATTAATGATGACATTTTGGCTGACGGAACCGGGGGTTCGGACGGAATTCCGGATGTGGGTGGAAAGAACGTGGATCCCCACTTCATCGTCCCAATAAATGTCTATGACGATCTTGGCAACGAGTACAAGATTAACCTGAAGTTCTGGAAGACCTATGTATATAACGACCCTGATGACCCGGCGGCCCGCATGACCCAGTGGTACTACCTGGTGGAGCCTGCCAACGGAGGTTCTGCCTCTGTGGACGGTGAGGATTTTGCATGTGGTTACCTGTGCTTTGACTCCAAGGGCAGGATTGTGACCACTGACAACAACTTCCCAACATCTGTCAATGTTATGCTCACACCTCCGGCTGAATCAGGGGCAGGTCCCTTTACCTTCAGGCTGGACATGACGCAGTTGTCCCAGTATGCCGACGATTCATCGGTAAAGCCCATGAGGGTTGACGGGTATCCCCCCGGAACGCTGGTTACCTTCAGCATAGGCGATGACGGCGTAATTACCGGCGTTTACGACAACGGCCGGCAGCAGCCGCTTGGCCTGATCGCGCTGGCAGTCTTCGAGAACCCGGCGGGCCTTGAAAAAGTGGGCAACAACGAATTCAGGCAGACCACCAACTCCGGTGATTTCAGGCTTCCGAGCAAGCCGGGCACCAACGGCGCAGGGACCCTTGTCCCAGGTACTCTCGAAATGTCCAACGTGGACCTGGCCAGTCAGTTCACCGACATGATAATCACCCAGAGAGGCTTCCAGGCCAACAGCAGGGTGCTGACAACATCCGACGAGATGCTCCAGGAGCTTGCCAACCTTAAGCGGTAATGCAAGGCTTTAGGGGCCGGTATTAAGCCGGCCCTTCCGGACTGCTGCCGGGGTTTCCCGGCAGCAGTGCCGGTCTTTGTTTAGCAGGCGGTTTCGCCTTATGAGACGGAGGTGCGGATACATGATCAAGGTCTCAAGATTCAACGGCACCAGCTTTGTCATAAACTGCGAGTGGATTGAAACCGTGGAATCCACCCCCGACACCGTAATTACCCTTGTCAACGGGAAGAAGTACGTGGTTACCGAGAGCGTTGACGATATAATTAATATGGTAATAGAATACAAGCGGAAAGCGGGGTTTATCCACAGATTAATTAATCCGGTGCAGGAAAATGACGATAAATGACATAGAATAGTAGAAAAAGGGGTGTCCCGACTTGCAGGGTAAGTCCTTGTATGCCATATTGATTTCCATAATCGCGGTACTCGCGCTGGCGCTCGCAGTGATGGTGATATTCCTGTTTGCCACGTATAACCGCCTGAATACGAACCAGGAGTCCGGCAATGTAATAGATTTGCCCAAGAAGACAAGGGAAGTGCCTCCGGACGAGGAGGCGAGGCTGAACCTCTATGCCAGGGAAGACGGAACCGGCGGTGAAGCCATCTTCAACCTTAAATCGTCTCCCGCCCATGAGAACAGCTTTCTCAAGGCTTCCATCACCATTGTTTTCGATGCCGGTGAAAAGAAAAAACACCTGGAAACCCGCACCCAACTGATGAAGGATTGTGTCGGCGAGTTCAAGGAGGCCTGCATAGAGTATTTCAGGAGCCAGACCTACGAGCAGCTTACCGACGAGGCCGCCATGGAAAAGGCCAGGGATGCCCTTAAGGAAAAGTTTAACGGCATCGTGTCCAAGAGGACGGACGAGCAGCTTATTCTCCGGGTTGTCTTTGAAGACTGGATAGTACAGTAACGGGAGGCGAGCAGGCTGTGGGAGATATCCTTTCCCAAAACGAAATAGACAGGCTGCTTGCGCAGCTCAACGCCGGAGAGCTTGATGTAAAGGAATTCACCAAGGAAACGGCGGAAAAGAAGGTTCGCAACCACGATTTCAGGCGTCCAAGCAAGTTTGCCAAGGATCATATAAGGACGCTCAGCATCATCAATGAAAACTATGCCAGGTTGCTTACCAACTTCCTGTCCGGGTACTTAAGGACACTGGTCCAGGTGGATGTCCAGACCGTGCAGCCGCTCCAGTACTCGGAGTTCACAAACTCCATAGCCAACCCGGCTGTGCTGGGGATAGTCAATTTTGACCCGCTGCCCGGATCCATAATATTCGAGATCAACCCTGCCATCGCATACTCCCTGATAGACAGGATCCTTGGAGGCAAAGGGGCAGGAATCGACAAGGTAAGGGGTTTTACCGAGATAGAACTCGCCATACTGATGAGGCTTATGACCCAGATGCTGTCCCTCATGAAGGAGCCATGGGAGAACGTGACGGATATCAGGCCTTCGCTGGACAGGATAGAAACCAACGCGCAGTTTGCGCAGCTCATGTCTCCCAACGAGATGGTGGCCCTGGTTACATTCACAGCGAAGATAGGCGAAGTCGAAGGCTTTTTCAATATATGTATCCCCCACATGGTGGTAGAGCCGGTTATGCCGAAGCTGTCCACCAAGCTCTGGTTCTCCCTGATCGAGAAAGGGTCGACCGAGGAGTCGAGGCAGTCCATCGAGATGAGGGTAAGGGAAACGGATATTCCCGTAATAGCGGTCCTCGGCAGGACCACGTTGTCGGTCCGGGAATTCCTGATGCTCCAGGAGGGGGATGTGCTGATGCTGAATACCAACATTAACGGCAAACTGGAAGTATATACCGGTGATATCCTGAAGTTCTACGGGAAACCGGGCGTACGGAACAAGAAAAATGCCGTCAAGATTACCGAAATAGTCAGATCGGAGGATGATTGAATGGGCGATATGTTGTCGCAGGCTGAAATCGATGCCCTGCTCCATGGAGTAAGTTCCGAAGATGAGAACGCGGCAGAGGAAAAGGCCGATCCCCCTGCCGGATCCGAGAACCTAACCCTGATGCCCGAGGAGATAGATACCCTGGGCGAGATCGGGAATATAAGCATGGGTACATCGGCAACCACCCTGTATGCCCTGCTTGGCCAAAAGGTGAAGATTACCACGCCGCGGGTTGAAATAACCACCTGGGATGAGATCGCCAAGCTTTTCGTCAAGCCTTTTGTCGCCGTCAAGGTGCAGTACGTAAACGGTCTCGAAGGCGTGAACATGCTGATCGTAAAGGAAGAGGACGTCAAGATCATCACCGATCTCATGATGGGAGGAAACGGCCTGGGCAATATCTCGGGCGAACTGACCGAGCTTCATCTCAGCGCCATATCCGAGGCCATGAACCAGATGATCGGTTCCGCTTCCACGTCCCTTTCATCCATGTTCGACAAGAGGGTTGACATATCGCCGCCTGAATCCACGCTGGTCGATGGCGCTTCAAACATTGACAAGATCAAGATCGGCACCGACTCGTCCATCGTCATGATCATGTTCAAGCTCCAGGTGGGGGACCTTATAGACAGCGAGATCATGCAGCTGCTGCCAATCCAGTTTGCCAAGAGCATGGTGGAGAGCCTCCTGGACAAGAACAAGCTGAAACTGTCCGCGGAAGCCCCGGAGTCCCAGCAGCCGCCCGCGCAGCCGCAGGAACAGCCCCAGTACCAGCAACCCCAGTACCAGCAGCCGCCGCAGGTTCCGCCGCAGATGCCCCAGATGCCGCAGACACCGCCCCAGCACACCCCGCCCGTGCAGCCTTCGCCGGGATACGGCATGCAGATGCCGCACACGGGACGCCCGCAGCAGTCCTCAACCCCTGTCAACGTGCAGCCTGCCCAGTTCCAGTCGTTTGAAGACGAGGAGTATGCCTATGATTCCAACAATATTGGACTCCTGATGGACGTTCCGCTCCAGATTTCAGTCGAACTCGGCCGCACCACCAAGAAGATCAGGGAGATACTCGATTTCGGCCAGGGCTCCATCATCGAACTGGACAAGCTGGCCGGCGAGCCCGTGGATATCCTGGTGAACGGCAAGGTCATCGCAAAGGGAGAAGTGGTCGTAATAGACGAGAGCTTCGGCGTGCGCATAACAGATATTCTCCATCCGTCAAAAAGACTTTAAATCTGTCAATATATCGTATATAATCGTATATAATTGATAAATTCCGGCACATCGTGGTATGATTTTATGTGTATAGACTTTTAAGGAGAGGATATGGCCTATGGCGACAATTCTGATCGTTGATGATGCCGCTTTCATGCGCATGATGATCAAGGACATCCTTACGAAGAACGGATACACTGTTATAGGCGAGGCAGAGAACGGTATCAAGGCTGTGGAGCGATACAAGGAGCTCAATCCCGACCTTGTCATTATGGATATCACCATGCCGGAAATGGACGGCATCCAGGCGGTCAGGCAGATAAAAGCCCTCAACTCGGCCGCGAAGATCATCATGTGTTCCGCCATGGGCCAGCAAGCCATGGTCATTGAATCAATACAGGCAGGCGCGCGCGATTTTATTGTAAAACCTTTCCAGGCCGAACGCGTAATAGAAGCGGTAAGGAAGGTCGTTGGCTGAAAGACCGGAAGGAATGTGTGCCGATGGAAGATTTCTTTCTGCTGCTGGGCATGCTGATAATTTTTTCAGCGGTACTTTTCATAGCCTGGCTCACCACGAGGCTGTTGGGAAGGAAGATGGCCGGAGCGTCAAAGAACAGATTGATGAGCGTAGTAGAAACACTTCAGGTTGGATTGGACCGATACCTCTATCTTATAAAAGCAGGTGATCGATTTTTTCTTTTTTATAATACCCGCAAGGGTATGGAACTTGTATCCGAGATAAAGATCGACGAGGAAGCCCTGGCCGCGAGGGAGGAAGCCCAGGGTGGCGAGGGCTTCAGTTTCAGGCGGATATTCGACTTTTATTCCGGCTTGTCCAGGAAGGGCAAAAGCCAGGTAACAGATGATACCGGGCCTGACCGGCATGCGGGAACTGAAGAACAGCAGCGCCAGGCCGGCGGCCTTCCCGGGAGCATACAGAGGCTGCGGAAACTAAACAGCGACCAGGAAGAGGATCAGTACAAAGGCTGAATTCAGGCGGTGGAAGCCATGCTAAAGAAAAAGCTCTGGGTAATAATCATTCTTGCCGTTCTGTGCATGAACCTGCTCAGCGTGGAGGCTTTTGCCGCTCCTGGCATTTCCATCAACGAAAACGGCATAACGATTCAATCCACCGATGATCCCCAGGAAATCTCCAACAGCATAAGGTTACTATTACTCCTAACGGTATTATCGGTATTACCGTCCATACTCATTATGATGACTTCCTTCACCAGGATAGTCATCGTATTTTCTTTTTTGAGGAACTCCATGGGAACCCAGCAGATTCCCCCGAACCAGGTCATTATCGGCCTTGCCCTGTTCCTGACATTTTTCATCATGACACCGGTTTTATCCGATCTCAACCAGAACGCGCTCGTGCCTTTCTCAAACAACGAGATAACACTGGAAGAGGCCATGGACAGGGCGTCCGACACCATGAAGGATTTCATGCTGGACTTTACCCGCGAGAAGGACCTGGCCCTGTTTGCCGGGATTGCCAGGGTGCAGCCCACCGGGAACCTTAATGATCTTCCGCTTACAGTGGTCGTGCCCGCTTTCATGGTAAGCGAACTTAATACGGCTTTCCGGATGGGTTTCATGCTGTACATACCTTTCCTGGTCATCGACATGGTGGTGGCCAGCACCCTGATGGCAATGGGAATGATGATGCTTCCGCCCTCCATGATCTCCATGCCGTTCAAAATCCTGCTTTTCCTGCTCGTGGACGGGTGGAACCTGCTGACCGAGACTATAATCAAGTCGTTCATGCGATGACGGGATGACTTGCGCTTTTGAGGGACAGTTCCCGGAAAGGAGCGGTTATGGAACAGTTTTTGCTGGATATGTCTAGAGACGCCATGATGACCATCCTGAAAGTGTCGGTCCCGGTATTGCTTGCCGGGATGATCGTGGGGCTCGCGGTAAGCATATTCCAGGCTACCACGCAGATACAGGAGCAGTCCCTCCATTTTGTGCCCAAGATCATCGCGATGCTTGTCGCCCTGCTGATCCTTGGCGCCTGGATGCTGACGGTGATGAAGGAGTTCACGCTGCGAGTGTTTGACGGCATGCTGAAGTTTATAGGCATGCAGTGTTTTTGGATGTGATGGGGAATGACCATACCTCTTGACTCGATCTTCAACCTGTGGAACATCTTCCTGCTGGTGCTGGTCCGTATTTCGGGCATGTTCTTTTTATCGCCCATCTTCGGCAGGAGAAACATCCCCAACTACTTCAAGGTGGGTTTCTGCTTTATCCTGACCATCATCACCGCCCACTCGGTAACCGTTCCCGACCTATCCTCGTATACTTCGCTTGCGTCGTACGTTGTGCTCATCGGGAAAGAACTGCTCCTGGGGCTTACAATAGGTTTTATCTCGTACGCGCTGTTCTCGGCCATATATATCGCCGGGCAGCTTATAGACACCCAGATAGGCTTTGGCATGGTTAACGTGATCGACCCATTAACCAACATCCAGGTGCCTATCACCGCCGATTTTTACGTCATACTGGCCACACTTTTCATGCTTGTGACAGACACCCACCATCTTCTTATCAAGGCCGTTGTCGACAGTTACTCCGTAGTCCCTCCCGGAGGCGCTTATTTCGGAGGGGGAGTGGTTCGCCAGCTGGTAGACCTGTTCTACCACACGCTGGTCATCGGGTTCAAGATAGCGGCGCCGATCACGGCAGCCATCCTGGTCACCAACGTGGCTCTCGGCATAATCTCGAAGGCCATGCCGCAGATGAATGTGTTCATACTGGGAATGCCCCTGAAGATAATCGTAGGCCTTATCATAATCCTGATCACCATAGCCGCTTTCAGAGGGGTTGTGACCTTCATCCTTGAGGGTACCTACAGGAATATCAGCGATTTTCTGCGAAACGCGGCCGGAACCTGAAAGGAGGGAAGGCCTTGAGAATACCCGGAACCGGGCCTGGCGGCAAAACTGAATACCTAGGCCTTGCATCCATAAACCTCCAGCTTTTCGCCGATACCACCGGGAAGACTGAAAAGGCAACCCCGAAAAAGCGGGAGGAACTCAGAAAGAAAGGCCAGGTCATGCAGAGCAGGGAAGTGACCTCGAACCTGATCCTGCTCATGGTCTTCCTTTCGTTCAAGCTGGTTGGAAACTATCTTTACGCCGAGTTCAAGTCGCTCTTCAACCTGTTTCTTACCGACACTGCCGCATACAACCTGCATGATCCCAACGAGATCATGCGTCTGGCGGCCTTTGCCGCCCTGGAGATCGCCAAGATGGCAGCCCCCTTCCTCATAATAGCCCTGCTTGTAGGAATACTCGGATCGTATTTCCAGGTGGGCTTCCTGTTCACACTGGAGCCGATAAGGCCAAAGTTCTCGCATATCAACCCGATAAACGGCCTCAAGAGGATCTTCTCCTCCCGCTCGCTGTTCGAGCTTGTAAAGTCCATCGCCAAGGTCGTCATTGTCGCGTGGGTGGCCTGGTCCTCCATACAGGCCGAGTTCCTGAACCTTACGAAACTGATGGCCCTGGACCTGGGCCAGATCGTCATGTACACGCTCGGTTCCGCGGTGGACATAGGAATAAAGATCTGCCTTGCCCTGCTGGCTGTTTCAGCGGTGGACTATTTCTTCCAGTGGCGGAAATACGAGAAGGACATACGCATGACCAAGCAGGAGGTAAAGGAAGAGTACAAGCAGTTGGAAGGCAATCCCGAGGTACGGTCCAGGATCAGGCAGAAGCAGCGCGAGATATCAATGAGGCGTATGCTCAGCGAGGTTCCCAAGGCCGACGTGGTAATTACCAACCCGACCCATTATGCCGTGGCTATAAAGTATGAACCACAGAAGAAGCCTGCGCCCTACGTGGTGGCAAAGGGCGCCGACTACATGGCGGAACGGATCAAGGAGGTCGCCAGGAACAGCAAGGTTGAGATAGTGGAGAACAAGCCCCTGGCCCAGGCTCTCTACCAGGTTGACATAGGTGAAGCGATACCGCCCGAACTCTACAGGGCTGTCGCGGAGGTCCTGGCCTTCGTATACAACCTGCAGGGCAGAACCCCCCAGGCGGCGCTTTGACAGGAGGATCAGAGTATTGTATTAACCATACAATTCATATAAAATACAAGTATAGGATAAAAGCTGGCATATTTCGACAGCAGGGTCATCATCGCATCCTGTCATGCGGACAGGCATTTTACAAAAGATTGTAAAGGTACTGGAGGGAAAGCAGGATGAAGAATAAAAGTATGGCGGTGGCAATATTTGCTGTCTTCATAGTGCTTTTCATCATCGTTCCCATACCTCCGGTTCTCCTTGACGTCCTGCTGGTTATCAACATCACCCTTTCCCTTCTGATCCTGATAAACGCCATTTACGCCCCGGACGCGCTGTCCATGTCATCTTTCCCCACCATGCTTCTGTTTACCACATTATACAGGCTGTCCCTGAACGTTATCTCCACGCGCCTAATTATTGGCAGGGCGGAGGCAGGAGAGGTCATCAGGAGCTTCGGGCGCTTCGTGGGCGGAAATGACCTGGTTGTCGGCTTTATTATCTTTCTCATCATAATGATCGTACAGTTCCTTGTCATCACGAAGGGCGCCGAAAGGGTATCCGAGGTCGCCGCGAGATTCACCCTGGATGCCATGCCGGGAAAACAGATGGCCATCGACGCCGATCTGAATTCCGGGCTCATCAATGAAGCAGAGGCCAGGGAAAGAAGAAAGCGTGTGCAGAGGGAAGCCGACTTCTACGGCGCCATGGACGGCGCCACCAAGTTTGTAAAGAACGATGCCATTTTCGGTATAATAGCCGCTGCCATCAATATCCTCGGCGGTATCATAATGGGCCTGGTCAGGCTGGATATGACCTTCGAGGAGGTGCTGGAGACCTATACCATACTGACCATAGGCGATGGTCTTGTCAACCAGGTTCCCGCCCTCCTTGTCTCCATCGCCACGGGTATCATCGTAACAAGGGCGGCTGCCGAGAGCGATCTCGGGGGCGACCTCATAAGGCAGATCTTCAACAGTTCCAAGGTCATGTTTATCGCCGCAGGCGCGTGCCTGGTCCTCATGCCCATACTCTGGCAGTGGTCCCTCCTGCTCGTGGCCGGGTTTCTGATCTACCTGGGCATACAGATAGACAAGCGCAGGATCGCGGAATCCAGGCAGGAGGAGCAGAAGATAGAGGAGCAGGAAGTCGAGGAGATCAGGAAGCCCGAGAATGTCGTGTCACTGCTCCAGGTCGACCCGATCGAACTGGAATTCGGTTATGCCATCATACCCCTTGCGGACAAGAACCAGGGCGGGGATCTCCTGGACCGCGTGGTCATGATCAGGCGCCAGCTTGCGATCGAGCTGGGCGTCATTGTCCCCACCATCAGGCTGCGGGATAACATCCAGTTGAATCCCAACCAGTACATTATCAAGATAAAAGGCGTTGAGGTGGCGTCAGGGGAACTGATGCTGGACCATTATATGGCCATGAACCCGGGGACCGCGGAAGAAGAGATCGAGGGTATCCCGACCCGTGAACCGGCCTTTGGTCTTGCCGCCCTGTGGATCCATGAAAGCCAGAGGGACCGCGCCGAGATGCTAGGATACACGGTCGTGGATCCTCCTTCCATAGTGGCCACCCATATGACCGAGGTCATAAAGCGCCATATCCACGAGCTGCTTAGCCGCCAGGATGTCCAGACCCTGGTGGACAATGTGAAGGCCACGTATCCCGCCGTGGTTGAGGAACTGGTGCCCAAGGTCATGAGCCTTGGCGAAATACAGAAGGTCCTGAGCAATCTCCTGAGGGAAGGGGTATCCATACGGGATATGGTGACTATCCTGGAGACCCTGGCCGATTACGCGCCCATAACGAGGGACACCGACATGCTCACCGAGTACGTGAGGCAGGCGCTCGGGCGGGCTATTTCGAGGTCCTATATCAATAATGAAAATGCGGACGTTATTACCCTTGACCCGAAACTGGAACAGCTTATCCTGGATTCCGTGCAGAAAACCGAGGCTGGTTCCTATATCGCGATGGACCCGGCCGTGAGCAACAAGATCGTCAGGGAGGTGGCGGCCATGACCGAGAAGATAGCGCAGACCGGAAAGATGCCCATCGTCCTGGCGTCGCCGGTGGTGCGCCTCTACTTTAAACGGCTGACCGAAAACAGCATCCCGGGACTCGTGGTATTGTCCTACAACGAACTTGATCCGGCTTTGGAAGTGAACTCGGTCGGCATGGTGAGCATATAAGCAGGTTGCTATAGATTGGTGAAAGGATGCCGGATGAACCATGGTGATACGCAGATATACCTGTAAAAACATGCAGGAAGCCTTGCTGAAGGTCAAGATGGACCTGGGAAGCGACGCCGTGATCATGAACAGCCGCAAGGTGAGGAGAAAAGGTCTTATCGGGCTTTTCACAAAGCCCATGATCGAGGTTGTGGCGGCGATTGATGACGATTATGTCAGGCCTCCCAGGACCCAGGCGCGGACTGTCGCGCCTTCGGCGGCTCCCAATGCCGGCCTGTATTATGAGAACGCGCCGTCAGGATATCCGGCGGGGGCGTTCCCGCAGGCTCCGGCGTACGGCCAGGCGCAAGCGGCCTACCAGCCCCAGCAGGCGGTTCAAAATCCCCAGCCTTCTCCGACACCCCAGCCGCAGCCCCAGTACGCAGCGCGCCAGGAAGCTCAGGCTCCGCCCCAGCAGGCCGGCCTTCAGCCGGGACAACAGCCCCGGCAGGCGCAGCCGCCCCAGGGAGCCGGCCCGGCCCAGGCAGCGGCAGGACCTTCTTCCAACGCCATGAATCCGGCTGATCACCCCAAGCTTGCCGAACTGGAAAACAAGGTTAAGAACATGGAAGCAATGCTGGAGCGGATATACCAGTCTGTCAAAGGCAAGGACGCTCCGGCCGCATCGGAACCCGCGGACGGGAAACAGGAAGTTCCCGCCGGGCAGGACGACCTTTCCGCCATCAGGAAAACCCTTTCCGATATGGAGTTGGACAGCAGGCTGGTAGACAGGATAGTTGACAAGGTAAGGGAAAGGGGCGGAAGCTCACAGAAGCCTGATGAGGCCATGTCACTGGCCGCCAGGGTCATGACGGTTCTTTTGGGCGAGCCGGAGACCATAAAACTCAGGTCCGACGGGCGGCCGCAGGTTGTCATATTTATCGGCCCGACGGGGGTGGGCAAGACCACGACGCTTGCCAAGATAGCGGCGGATTTTACACTGAACAAGCAGAAGAAGGTCGGGCTCATCACGGCCGACACGTACCGCATTGCCGCGGTTGAGCAGCTTAAGACCTACTCGGAGATCCTGAACATACCCATCCTGGTCGTATATTCTCCCAACGAGGTGCAGGATGCCATCAGGGAGCTTTCGGACAAGGACCTGATCCTGATTGACACCGCGGGCAGAAGCCACCGGAACAAGAGCCATTTCGACGAACTGAAGGCACTGGTCAAGTCGGCCGAAGCCGATGAAGTATACCTTGTCATCAGCGCCAACACCAGCAAGCACGCGATGAAGGAGATCCTCGAGTACTACTCCTTCATGAAGGACTATAAACTGCTATTCACGAAACTCGACGAGGCTCCGGTTCCCGGCGTTATATTCAATGCCCGTTACCTTACCGGCAGGCCGTTGTCCTATACCACCGCGGGACAGAGCGTCCCGGACGACCTGGATGTGGCTAATCCCCGGGCCATTGTGGCAAGCCTTTTCGGCCCAGGGACAATCAAATGATAAAACCATGAACCTCGTACGAGGGTATGGAGGTAGTCATGAACGACCAGGCAGAAGCGCTGCGCAGAATAGTTGGCAACATGAATAACGGAATGGCCATGCCGGAAACCCGTAAGCCGGAGAAGAGAGCCCGTGTAATCACTATTACCAGCGGCAAGGGTGGAGTTGGCAAAACAAGCGTGACCGTCAACCTGGCCATTGCCCTGAGCCGGCTTGGCCTGAGGGTCGCGATCCTTGACGTGGATTTCGGCCTGGCCAACGTTGACCTTCTTTTCGGCATAAATCCCAGGTATACGCTGCTTGACCTGATACGGGACGAAAAGTCAATTTTCGAGGTCATGACCGACGGTCCGGACAACATAAAGTTCCTCTCGGGCGGGTCAGGCGTTGAGGAACTGATACGGCTGGACAGGAAGAAGCTGCGCAAGTTTATCGGCAGCATCGCGCTGCTTGACAAGCTCTATGACATTATCCTCATCGATACGGGAGCCGGCGTCTCCCGCAACGTGATGAGTTTTATCATGGCGGCGGATGAGATCATACTGGTTACAACTCCGGAACCCACGGCGATTACCGATGCCTATGCCCTTGTAAAAATGGTGTCGAGGCGTGACAGGAAAAAGATCATAAGGGTGCTGGTCAACAAGGCCGAAACCGCCAGGGAAGCGGAGGATATCGCAAACAAGCTTATAGTCGTATCTGAGAAATTTTTGTCATTAAAGCTCTATAAACTTGGGTATATATTATATGATGACACCATTGTAAAGTCGGTTAAGCTGCAGAAGCCATTCTGCCTGAATTATCCAAAGAGCCAGGCAGCGAGGAGCATGTTCGCCCTGGCCGACGCGCTCGTGGACAGCAACCGAGGCTCAGAGGACCTGCTGGGTGCCAGGGGGTTCATCCAGAGGGTATTGTCATTTTTTGGGGCATAGCGGGCACGGCCGGCTATGTCGGAATTTGGAAGGGTTTGATCCGGGAAAGATGAATGAAAAGGTCGATAAAGGCAGAAATTAGTTTGATGAAGCGGTATATTGTGTTAAACTTAAGGTAATGGGGAAAGCCGATGATCAAGACTAATCTGACGCTGGGCACCAAGCTGGAGCTTGAAATATATGCTGCAAACGGAGAAAAGGTCGTACCCACCCTGATAAGCCAATTCGAAGCAATACTGCCCGACGGCACCATGGAGATACTTTCTCCGATCCTGGAAGGAAGGATCTACCCGGTTCGCAGGGGGACGCACCTGCACGTGATATATGAGAAGGACGGCAAACTGTATACGTTTGTGTCGGAGGCTCTTGATCGCAGGCTTGAAGGGAATATCCACATCCTGCAGATAAGACCGCTGTCCGAGGAGGAGCAGATACAGAGGCGTTACTTCTTCCGGTTCAAGTGCGTCAGGGACGTGGAATACAGGATGTTTGCCGACAGGGATTCCGGGGAGGAAGAACGTGGCGATTTCAAGGTGGGTATTACGAAGGATATAAGCGGAGGCGGAATCTGCCTTTGCACGGATTCCAAGCCGGAGATAGGCTGGTTCGTGGAGGGCAGGCTCAAGATCCACCAGGTCATACCGTTCATCGGCCGGGTTGTCAGGGTGATAAACGTGAATGACCGCGGCAGGTACAATTACGAGGTTGGTATTGAGTATATTGAAATAACCAATATGAACAGGGAACGGATTATATCATACATATTCGAGGAGCAGCGGAAGCTGCTCAAAAAGGGCTGGACCAAATGACTGACGACAGGATTAGGGTATTGGTGGTTGATGATTCGGCTTTCATGAGGCGCGTCCTTCAGAACATGATTGAGACGGACCCTGGAATGTATGTGGCCGGCTCGGCGAGAAACGGCGCCGACGCGCTGAAAAAGGCGGAGGAACTGAATCCTGATGTCATAACGCTGGATGTCGAGATGCCGGTGATGGATGGCCTGACTGCCCTGGAGAAACTCCTGCAGCAGGATGATTATGCCGTCATCATGGTCAGCAGCCATACCCAGAAGGGCAAATCCGCAACCATCAAGGCTCTTGAGCTGGGAGCCTTTGATTTTATTTCAAAACCCGTCAACGTTTACAGCATGCCGTCCGACGAGATTAGGACCGAGCTTGTTGAGAAAATACGGCTTGCCTACAGGAGCAGGAAGACTGGCCGCTGCGCCGCAAAACCCGCGGACAAAACCGTACCGCTGACCGCCGGGGGCGCGGAGATGGCCAGGGAAATGAAGTACCTGGTTGCCATAGGCATCTCGACAGGAGGTCCGAGGGCGCTGAGCAGCATTTTGCCCATGTTTCCGGCTGATCTTCCGGCGGCCATCGTGGTGGTGCAGCATATGCCCGAGGGGTTTACCAAGTCCCTCGCGAGCAGGCTTAACGAGATAAGCTGCCTTACCGTCAAGGAAGCCGCCGACAACGAGTTGCTCAGACCGGGGGTTGTATATATAGCTCCCGGCAGCCACCATCTCACGATCAGATCGGATGGGGGAAAGGCAAGGATCGCGCTTTCCGATCAGCCTCCCCTGGGCGGATTCAGGCCGAGCGTGGACGTCCTGATGCGTTCCATCGCCGACTCCGACCTGACCGACATCATCGCGGTTATCATGACGGGCATGGGAAGCGACGGGACCAAGGGCCTGATCGAACTCAGGCAGAAGAAGAACCCTTACATAATTGCGCAGGACGAGAGCACGAGCATCGTTTTCGGCATGCCGAAAGTTGCGATTGAGTCCGGAGTTGTGGACGAAGTGGCTCCGTTGACGGAAATACCCGGCAGAATCATGAATCACATGGGGGTGCGCCAATAATGGACATGAACCAGTATCTCGACATATTTGTTGAGGAATCGCGGGAGCATCTGCAGAGTTTGAATTCCTCGCTGTTGGAGCTTGAAAAGGATCCGTCGGATAAAGGTGTCCTCAACGAGATATTCCGTGTCGCCCACACGTTAAAAGGCATGTCGGGCACCATGGGATTTACCCGGATGCAAAGGCTCACCCACCATATGGAGGACGTTTTGGATGCATTGCGCAATGACCGCTTGTCAGCGGATTCGAATATAGTGGATATCCTGTTCAAATGCCTGGATGCCCTTGAAAATTACGTGAACACGGTTTACTCAACCGGCGGCGAAGGCACAAGCGAGTACAGGGAGATTGTCGACTCGCTGGCCGATATACTGAAGAAGAGCGGCATTCCCGCGAAGGCTGCCAAGGCTTCGGCGAAGAAGCCGAAGGAAAAACCCGTTAAGGAAAAGGAAAGCGCCGTAGTGAAAACAGAGGAAGCCGCTAGTTCCGCAAAAGAGCTTGTCGAATTCAACCAGTACGATATCAACATAATGAAGAAGGCTTTTGAAGCCCAGATGAACGTGTTCCAGATCCACGTGGAGTTTGACAAGGGATGCCTCTTAAAATCGGCAAGGGCATTCATCGTATTCCAGGTGCTTGAGAGGAATTCGGATATCATCAAGTCGGTTCCGAGTGTACAGGACATAGAGGATGAAAAATTTGATTTCGAGTTTACGGTAGTGGTCATAACGAACAACGACAAGGAACTGTTCGAGCAGGAGATCAACTCGGTAGCGGAGGTTGTCGGCGTACACGTTACGCCCATTACCCCGGAAATGCTGGGCATAAGCCCGGAGGAACTCCAGGTCAGGGACGAGAAGACCGAGGGACAGGGCGCATCCGAAGCTGAAGAAGCCGGCGGCGCCCAGGCTGCGCAGGAGCAGAAGAAGGCGCACAGGACCGGGAAGACCGTGAGGGTTGACATCGACAGGCTGGATGTGCTGATGAACCTGGTCAGCGAGCTCATCATCATAAAGAACGGCCTGGAAAACCAGATGAACGCGAAGGACTACAGCGCATGGAGCGAATCCATAGAGTACCTTGAAAGGGTGACCACCAACCTGCACGACGCCGTCATGAAGGTAAGAATGGTGCCAGTGGAAGCAGTCTTCAACCGGTTCCCCAGGATGATCCGCGACATCGCGAGGGAACTTGGAAAGGATATCGAACTCAAGATGTCCGGTGTCGATACCGAGCTTGACAGGACGGTTATCGACGAGATCGGCGATCCCCTTATACATATCCTCAGGAATTGCGCCGATCATGGCATAGAACCCCGCGAGGAAAGGGCGAAGCTCAACAAGCCGCCCATGGGAAGCATTTACCTTAGGGCTTACCAGGACGGCAACAATGTCGTCATAGAGGTGGAGGACGACGGAAGGGGCATAGATATCGCCAAGACCAGGAAGAGGATTATCGAGATGGGGCTGGAATCCCCCGAAATCGTCAACTCCCTGTCCGAGAAAGAGGTTATAGATTATCTCTTCAGGCCGAACTTCAGCACGGCCGACAAGATCACCGGCCTTTCCGGCAGGGGCGTGGGCATGGATGTCGTGAAGACCAAGATCGAGGCGCTGGGCGGCACGGTCGAGGTGGAAACCAAGTCCGGCGTCGGCACCAAGTTCATTATCAGGCTGCCGTTGACGCTGGCGATAATCCAGGCGCTCCTGGTCAGGATCGGTTCGGAGAAGTATGCCCTGCCGCTCAGTTCAATACGCGAGATCGACAATATCAAGTTTGAAGACGTGAAGATGGTCCGCAACCGCGAGGTGGTCATTCTGAGGGAAATGGTCATCCCGCTGGTGAGGCTTAACGAGGTCCTTGACGTCAAGGACGCTGTTCCCGACGAGAAGAAGAAGCACCTGACCGTGGTCATCGTAAAGAAAGGTGACAAGCTTACGGCCTTCAGCGTCGACAGCCTGATAGGGCAGCAGGAGATCGTCATAAAGTCCCTGGGCAGGATAATGCAAGGCGTAAAATATATCGCGGGCGCCACCATCCTTGGCGACGGCAACGTGGCCCTGATAGTGGACAGCAACTCCCTTGCCCTGTGACTCGGTTTATTGGCTGATTTCAAACCTTGCGCCATATTTCTCAAGTGTGTTTAAGGAGGCTTGATTTCGTGGCGAAGCAAGTTTCAGTAAGTGAGAACAAGCAGTACGTGGTGTTCCAGATAGCCGACCAGGAATTCGGTGTGGATATTCACAAGGTTTCGATCATCGAGAAATTCATGAATATCACGAGGGTTCCGTCCACACCGGACTATATAAAGGGAGTAGTAAACCTGAGGGGCGAGATCATCCCGGTGATGGATCTTCGGACCAAGTTCGGGCTGCCTTACAAGGATGCCGATGACGATACCAGGATTATCATGCTGAAGTTCAACGATGTCACCCTGGGCGTGATCGTGGATTCCGTAGCGGAGGTGGTCAGCTTCGCCGAGGAAGAGATGGAAAGCGTTACAACCATTACAAACGACCGGACACTGGACTACGTTGTGGGCATCGGGAAGGTTGACAATCGCCTGATCACCGTGCTTAACATTGAGAAGCTCATTACAGAATTAACCGAACGGGAACAAGGGGTATAACCTATGACCGATCCTTTAAGCAAGCTCAACAGCTTTCACCTGGATGTGCTCAAGGAGATAGGGAATATAGGGGCGGGCAACGCTGCCACCGCCCTGGCTAAGCTGCTGGACAAGAGGGTTGAGATGAAGGTGCCCCAGGTGCGGATTATGAAGTTCAGCGAGGTCAGCGACGTGCTGGGTGGCGCCGAAACTCCTGTCGCAGGGATACTCCTGCGCATCCATGGAGATATCAGCGGCAGCATGATGTATATCCTGGATGAACCATCAGCCAGGCTCCTGGTCAATATATTGATGGGCAAGCCGCTGGAGACAGACCTGGACCTTGACGAAATGAGCTGTTCGGTGCTCACCGAAATAGGAAATATACTTGCAGGATCCTACCTCTCGGCATTATCAAACTTGACTAACCTCAGAATACTGCCCGACGTTCCGGCACTGGCCATGGACATGGCGGGAGCGATACTCAGCGTACCTGCCATTGAATTCGGAAAAACCTCGGATGCCGTGCTCTATATAGAGAACGTGTTCACAGACGGACATGACAGCGTAATCGGGGACCTTTTCCTGGTCCCGGACGACATGTCATACGGGAAACTATTAAGTGCGTTGGGAGTCATTTAATGCAAGAGATAATCAAGGTGGGCATGGCCGAACTGAAGGTAGCTCGACATCCTGCAATACTGACGACGCTGGGCTTGGGTTCATGCATAGGCATTGCGTTATATGACCGCAAGAACAAGAACATCGGGATGGCCCATATTATGCTTCCGAGTTCATCCATAGCGACAGCCAGCGCGAACAGGGCCAAGTTTGCCGACACCGGCATCCATGACCTGCTGGAGGAGATGAAAAAGATAGGATCCGATGTCAGGAATATAGTAGCCAAGATAGCCGGCGGAGCCCAGATGTTTGCCTTTGCGACGCAGAACGAATCCATGAAGATTGGGCAGAGGAACACCGAGGCCACCAAGGCCGTACTCGCGCACTACAATATACCCCTCGTGGCCGAGGATACGGGAGGAAGCTATGGCCGGACGATAGAACTGTCATCCGAGGATGGGACGCTTAAGGTAAAGACTATTGGTTTCGGAATCAAGTATTTGTAGGTGAAACCGAAGCATGGACTATATACGGAAACTCCCACTGCTCATGGGAACGGGCGCGGGGCTGGTGATCGGCCTGATAGGCTTGTCCGCCGGCGTTCCCAACAAGGACAACATGCTGAATATGTGCATAGGAATGGTTGTTTTCTGCATCGTGGGCATCCTGGCACGGTCAACCATAATGAGCATTTCAGAATACATCGCTGAAATAACAAGGAAGAGGGAAGAAGAGGAGCGGCAGCGCAAAAAGGAGCAAGACAGGCAGGAATCCGAGAAAGAAAAGGAAGAAACGGTCGCACAAAGCATAGACCTGAGAATCGGAGATGAAAGCGGGCTTGAGGATGACGGGTTTGAAGATCTGCGCATAGCAGAGTTCATAAAGAATGAAATGAAATAGAAAATGGCTTGGCGGACCGATAGTCCGCGCCATTGACGGAGGTTTAAAATGACATCATCCGTTCCGCAGAAGCAGCAGGAACTATGGAAAAAATACAAGGAGACAAGGGACCCGGCCATCAAGGAGCAGCTTATACTTGAGTACGCTGACCTGATCAAGTATGTAGCCGGACGCCTGAGCATCTATTTCGGATCAAACGTGGAATATGACGACCTGGTTGGTTATGGAGTTTTTGGCCTTATAGACGCAATTGAGAAATTCGATATCGACAAGAAAGTCAAGTTTGAGACCTACGCGTCGCTCCGTATCAGGGGCGCTATCATCGACAGCATCCGCGATCTGGACTGGGCTCCGAGATCCCTGCGCAAGAAGGGCAAGGAACTGGAGCGGGCATATTACGAAGTTGAAAACCGGCTGGGACATTCGGCAAGCGACCAGGAGATCGCGGATCACCTGGGAATAACGACCGACGAACTCAACAAGCTCCTCCAGGAAGTAAACATGTCTCAGATGATTTCGCTGGAGGATTACCTCGACCAGAACCACGAGATAGGAATTGACGGGCTTTCGCTGGACAGGGATGCCACGAGGCCCGAGCAGAGAATAGAGATGATTGAACTCAGGGAAACACTGGCAGACGCTATTGAGAAACTGCCGGAGAAGGAAAGGATGGTTGTAACCCTATACTATTTTGAAGAACTGACATTGAAGGAAATCAGCCACATTATGAAGGTGTCCGAATCCAGAATTTCTCAGTTGCACACAAAGGCCATCATGCGTATGCGGAGTAGACTTGAGCGCTTGAAGAGCGCAATTCTGGAGTAGAGGAGAATTATGATGCCGGACAACGGAATCAGGAAGCTCAAAGGCTACGAGATTACTTATAGGGAAGATGGGGTGTACCTTACCGTTTATCCCCCCAATGGCTTTCTCAACAGGGTTAACCAGAACGATCTCCTGAATCACATTGCAAGAAAGGGAATTCAAGGATATAACGCCAATGTCATAGTGGAAGCCGTAAAACGCCGTGACGGCAAGCCGGTCAAGATAGCCGAGCCTCAGCCCGAGAAAAAACTGGATTCAACGGTTGAGGCACATACTTCCGAAGACAAGATGCAGGCCTTTATCACGGTCACCGAGCCGGAAGGCGGCGGCAGCCCCCCAACCTTCGAGATGATCGTCCGTGCGCTCTCGGATAAGGGTATTGTTGCCTGCATCGATGAAGGAAGGATACGGGAATTCGTAGAGAATCCCGTTTACGGGGTGCCCGTGCTCGTGGCGGAAGGCATACCGCCGGAGAACGGGAAGAATGGCTCGCTCCGCTACCTGGTGGATATCCATAAAGACCGGGAACCCATCATCATGGAAGACGGTACGGTAAACTACAAGGATATGAACCTGATCGAAAACATCACGAAGGACCAGAAGCTGGTCGAAGTGATACCTCCCGTGCCAGGGAAGGACGGCATGAACGTAGTAGGTACCGTGCTCAAGGCATTGGATGGGAAACCGGCTATAATCCCGAAGGGCAGGGGCGTGTACCTGAATCCCGAGGGCACCGAGTTGTATGCCGAAATTGACGGGCAACTCAAGATAGTCGACGGCAAGATCAATGTCTATTCGGTCTACGAGGTCCCTGCGGATGTCGACAACTCGACGGGAAACATAAGGTTCATCGGCAACGTCACGGTAAGGGGCAATGTTCTCTCCGGCTTTGAAATAGAGGCCGGAGGGGATATCGAGGTGTCCGGCGTGGTTGAGGCGGCAAAACTCCGTGCGGCCGGAAACATCATACTGAAAAGGGGCATGGTCGGCGGCGGAAAAGGCGAACTCGTTGCCGGAGGCGATATCATTGCCAAGTTCATCGAGAACAGCAAGGTGGAAGTGGAAGGAGACCTCAAGGCCGAAGCCCTCATGCACTGCGATATAAAATGCGGGGGCAGCATCATCCTTGGCGGGAGAAAAGGCCTCCTGGTTGGCGGGATTGCCCGCGTAGGCAAGTATGTCGAGGCGAAATACCTTGGCAACCAGATGTTCACACAAACCGTTGTCGAGGTCGGGTTCGACCCGCATATGCGGGAGCGCCTGAAGCACCTGAAAGCGGAGATCGTGAAAATGGAAGAAGGGCTGGTTAAAGCCAACCAGGCCATCGCACTGCTGAACAGGCTCAGGGCGGCGGGCGAGCTTACGATGGAAAAGCGCGAGCTTCTCGCAAAGAGTACCCGGACCAAGTTCTTCTATGAGAGCAAGCTGGCGGAGTACAGGAAAGAGGTGGCGGCAATAGAGGAGAGGCTTCAGCAGGGAGCCAGCGGCAAGATCAAGGTTTTGGGGAGCGTATACCCCGGCGTTAGGGTTGCCATCGGAAATGCGATGTTATATATTAAAGAAGAAAGCAAGTACTGTACGATGTACAGTGACGGAGCCGATATCAGGTTCGGCTCGATATAAGGAACCGGGGAGGGTTCGCCATGGCTATCGGACCGGTTGACTTTCGACCTGTCATGTCGAAAGTGAGCGATGTTGCCCGGCAGCAGACAGAGCAGCAGCAAAAGATTCTCGGGCAGGAGCAGCAGCAGGCTGAAGCGACGGTAAGGCAGGCTGACCATAACACAAAATCGGTCCACGCGCAGGATGAAGCCAACAAGGTGACCATCACTGAAAAGGAAGAAAGAGGCGGAGGAAGGCAGAGGCAGAACCAGAAGAAGGAAGACGGCGAGGAAAACAGGGAGAAAAAGGAGAAAAGCGCGAAATCCCCGGAAAGGCATATTGATATCCGAATTTGAGGATAAAAAGATTAACCTGTTGCAGATTGCCGGTGCGTACGCGCGCCGTCCTGAAGATAAAGCGCCGAATACGCTTCAGGCGCAGAATATACTTAAGACAAGAGGGAAAAGAGTATGGCTGTATTCTTTACTTGCATAATCCTGGCAGGATCCGGTATTGTTTTATTCGCCCTGCTGCTTATGCTGGCAGAAAAGAAGCGTATCCATGATTATAGGAAGGATGCGGCCGAAAAGAAGGATGAACTTATCCAGGTAATAGAGGACGCAGAGCTCCTCATTGACGAGATGAACAAATTCTCGGTCTATACCGTCTCCAGGCTGGAAGAGAAAAACGATATCCTGAAGCAAACCATACAGGAAGCTGATCGCAGGATAGAGGCGCTAAGCGGCGTGCTTGAATCTGTCCCCGGCTCTTTTCCCGCGCCTGTCCCAGCTGAAAATGAAAATGCACATAAAACCGGAATCGGGCAGGATACCGGCAATAAGCAGGAAATCAGGAATGAGAAGGACATAGCCTCGATCATTGATTCCCAGCTTTTCAGGAAAGGCAAGGTCATACCCTTTGACGTTAAGCGCCGTGAGATACTCAAGCTTTCAAAAAGCGGCCTGGACAGCGTGCAGATCGCAAGGCTTCTCAATATGGGCAGGGGCGAAATCGAGCTGATCGAGAGGATAAGCAGGTAAACATTGTTGATCCCGGAAAGGGAAGATAAACGTGAAGCTGATCGATGGCAAGAGCGTTTTGCTGGGAATAGGCATCGGCATCGTAATAACATCAATCCTTGGCTTTATTTTTTTCCTGGGGTACCAGCCCCGGCTTTCCGACAGCGAGATAATAAGCCGTGCCAGGCAATTGGGAATGGTGGACAGGTTCGAGAACGGCTCGGAGATCAGGAGGAACCAGGACGGCAGCGTCACCTTCACGGTCAGGGAGGGCGAAAGCTCGTCGAGCGTTGCCCAAAGGCTTTACGATGCCGGACTTATCGATAGTTCCATCGAATTCGAGATCATGCTCAGGAAAGCAAACCTCCAGGATGCCATAAAACCAGGGGAATACCGCATATACTTCGACGAGGATACCAAGACCATCATGGACAGGCTGACCGGCCGGGAAGGAAATGACGGGTGAGCATGAATGATTGCCCGGAAGCCGGATGGATATGGATGTACCCGCCGGGCGCGCGGCATTTTATATGATCGTACATGGCTTGGCATGCCGGTTTCAAGTGGTGTTCCGGGAATATTTAGCTCCTTGATTTAGATATCCGTTTATGCTAATATGATAGAGCGACGCGCCGAAGTGGCGAAATTGGCAGACGCACTTGACTCAAAATCAAGCGGTAGCAATACCGTGCCGGTTCGAGTCCGGCCTTCGGCACCAGAAAACCGGCAAAGGGGCATACCCTTTGCCGGTTTTAATGGCAACAAGTACATGATCCGTGACAACTTTATCCAGAGGGACATACTTTGTCCGTCATTCTTTTTGCCTGTTACAGGGCAGGAACCTTTACGGACCTTTTCTGGAACAACCTGCTAATACTTCTGGTTGATATAACTGTCAGCAAGGGATTTCCGTTTGTCTTCCCTGAGCACGCCATTTTCCCGGAGGGCTTCCGCGATCCCGGGGTTTTTGGTGTGAAGGATCAAGAGTTCCTGTTCGAACGCGCTCCCGGGTACATGTATCTCGGAGAGAACGTCAGGGTTATTGATGACTATTTCAATTAGCTTTCCCTTGAGCAGGGACGATCTCACGCGGACGTAATAGGCTTCCACGCCGTTGTAGTCAATCAGCCTCAGAAGCTGAAGGGTCGCCTTGTCCTTTTCCCTGTAGTGGTTGTATGACTCGGAATAATAGGCCTGGCGCTCCTTGCTGGTGCAGCGTGGATCCCTGGCCATGCGCTGCCAGTATTTTGCGTTCGCGTTATGATAATGGTAGTTGTATATGGCCTTCTTTACGTTGTCAACCTGGGTGAAGGGCTTAATGCCGAGGCGTTCTATATAATGATAGCTTTCCTCGATGAACTCGTTTTTTGTCATATCGCCCATCTTATACTGCAGCAAAAGGCTCTGCCTGTGCCTGATAAACATGTCGAACTTGTTCATAAAGCATTCCACCGCCTGTATGTCAAATCATAAATGAGTTTATGGCAAAAGTAAAGGACTTGTTCTCGGAAGGAAATATAACCGGGTATCAAAAGAAGTTCTCATTACTGCAAATTGTTGACAATCAACAAAATCTCCTTGCAAATCTTTGGGCCAATGTGTTATACTGTCTATACAATCAAGACAATTAAAAGGAGGGCGCAAAAAAATGAAAAAAGTCATATCAATAATGCTTGTTATTGTTATGGCACTTTCTCTTGTTGCTTGCGGTAATCAGGCTGCCGCACCACAACCTACTTCTTCCGCGACTACTACCCCCGGGGCTAGTGGTCCCGAGACTTCTGCTCCAACGGACAATGAGGACAAGGGGGTTATCAAGGTTGCTCTGTCTACATTCAGCCTTGCAATTCCCTGGCAGATCCAGACTATCGATACCTTGAAGAAGGCTGTTGAGAGCTATAACGGCAAAGTTGAGCTGACCGTGGCCAATGCCGACAACAACACCGCCAACCAGATCACCCAGATCGAGAACTTCATCGATCAGAAGGTGGATATCCTGCTGGTTGACGCCAGCTCTTCCACTGGTCTGAACCCCACACTGAAGCGGGCTAAGGAAGCCGGTATCGTAGTGGTAAACTACAACTGTATCGTGACTGATCCTGATTGCGTGAATGCCCGCGTGTTCGTTGACCAGACCGAGTGGGGCCGCGTCATGGCTCGCTTTATCGTCGATTCTCTGGGTGGCCAAGGCAACGTCGTCTGCCTGACCGGCCTGTCGGGCAACCAAATCGCTGCTGACCGTTGGACAGGCGCACAGGAAGTTTTCGCTGCCAACCCCGGCATCAACATCCTGGCTACTGCACCCGCCGAGTGGGAGCAGTCCCTCGCCGAGGAGAAAATGCAGGCCTGGATCGCCGCATTCCCCGACAAAATTGATGCCGTTTGGGCTGACGGTGGCCCCTGCGCCGTTGGTGTCATTAATGTTCTCGAGAAGAACCGCCTGAAGATGGTACCTGTTGCAGGTGAGGCTTCTTTCGGTTTCGTCAACAAGTGGTATTCTCAGATCGATAACGGTCTGTCAGGCTGCGGTCCCGTATGTCCCGTGTACATAGGCGCCGTCGCCCTGGAGGCTGCTATGCGCATCCTCAACGGTGAGAACATTCCTACTGATATCGCTCTGGATATTCCCGTTATGACCAATGACAACATAGCTGAGTGGGCTGATCCTTCAAGGTCTGACGAGGAATTCGCATTCGACAGGATCACTCCTGAAGAAATAGCCGCTATCTTTGACAAGTAATTTTTCTGCAACACTGTGCTCACATGTTGCTTCACTGTCCGGCGTCCTTAAAGCTATAAGGCGCCGGACAGTTTAGTGAAATATAGAACAAGCAACAGGGAGAGTGGCGATATGCCAATTGAATCAATATTTTCAGCCAAGGAGATTGTCAAATCCTTCGGCGGAACGGTTGTTCTTAAAAAGATTACAATTGATATTAAGAAGGGTCGCGTGCTGGCATTGGTCGGCGAAAACGGCGCGGGGAAGTCTACCCTGATCAATATAATCAGTGGATCCCTGCAGGCAGACAGCGGAGAACTTTACTATGAGGGGAAGAAAATATCCTGGTCTTCACCCAAAAAGGCGCTTCAAAACGGCATTGCGGTGGTGCATCAGGAACTGACGCTGTTTAAGAACCTTCCGGTCTATGAAAATGTTTTTGCCGGGAATCCCGAGACAATGCGCGGTATACGCCTGAATCGGAAAACAATGCGCCAGGAGAGTCGCCGTCTGCTGGAAAAGCTGGGCATGGATATAGATGTTAATACACTGGTGGGCGAGCTTACCGTGGCACAGCAGCAGATCGTGGAGATAGCCAAGGCGGTGGCATGGAAACCCAAGCTGCTGATTTTGGACGAGGCTACTTCCGCACTGGATACTGTGCTGGTACAGAAGCTGTTTGCATTCTGCCGGGAGCTTTTGGCGGAAGGAACTGCTATCATCTTTGTTTCCCACCGCATGTCGGAAATCTTCGAGATCTCCGACGAGGTGCTGGTCATCAAGGACGGCGCCATGGTCGGATTCTATGATCAGCTTGACGGGGTCACGGAAGACGATCTGGTAAGATGCATGGTGGGTTACAACGTTGAAACCATCTTTCCGGAAAAGAATGAAAACGAGTCCCGTGAGCCTCTGCTGGTCACCCGCAATCTCTCCACCAAAAACATTCATAATGTGTCCATCGAGGTGCGGCCCGGCGAGATCATCGGTCTTGGCGGTCTGCACGGTCACGGACAGGAGGAGCTGCTGCGGGCATTGTTCGGCCTGGAAAAAATCACCGGGGGCGAAATTACCATAGACGGCAAGCCGTATGAGCCAAAGAATGTGCAAAAAGCTATCCGCTACGGTTTTGCATATGTGCCGCCGGACCGAAAGACCGAGGGCCTGGTGCTGACATTGCCGATTGAGGAGAACCTGACCATTACTGTATTACGAGATTTCTGTGGTTTCATGGGACGAATCAATTCCAAGAAGGAAAAGGCAATGCAGGATGAGGTACGTGGCAGACTGCGCATTGACCAGCGTCAGTACCGCCAGTTGTCCGGCCATCTCAGCGGCGGCAATCAGCAGAAAGTCGTTATCGGCAAATGGCTCAAGAGCGGCTTCAAGGTGCTGCTGATGGATGAGCCTACCCGCGGTGTGGATGTGGCCACAAAGCACGAAATCTATATGTTCCTGCGTGAATTGGTGGCGCAGGGCGTTGCCGTGCTGCTGGTGTCCACCGAAATAATAGAACTGATGGGAATCAGCGACCGCATCTATATATTCTACGAGGGCAGTGTTCATGCCGAGCTCAAGGGCGCGGACATAAATGAAGAGAAGGTCACCTACGCTATTATGGGCCTGAAGGGAGAGTAACCATGAGAAAGCAGAGTATATTTCTCAAAAAATACGGTGAACTGATCCCGATATATGTGGTGATGATACTGATGATCGGGATCAATGTGTGGAAACAGCCGAATTTCTTTTCGGTGACCACTTTATCCCGCACCTTCAATCAGTTGGCACCGTATATCTTTATCAGTATGGCCCAGATGTGCATCATGCTCATCGGCGGAATGAATTTCGCCTTGGGCGGTCTGGTGAGCCTGTCCACCTGCATTTTCGCCAAAACCATGGTGGAAAGCGATCTTCGCAATATACCCCGCATCATCGCCGTGATTCTGCTCATCGGTGTGATGGAGGCCTTGGTGGGCTATATCATTGGCCATTTCAGGCTGCCTACCATCGTGGTAACACTGGCAACATCGTTTATATATGAAGGTTTGGCGCTGGGCATTCTGCCCACGCCCGGCGGATATGTTTCACCAAACATTGCAACCTTCTTGACCGGACGCATCGGTCCCATTTCGGTGGCGTTCCTGATGTGTTTGGTATTTGTAGTTATATGGTGCCTGATACGGCGCTCCTCGGTGGGGTTGCTGATATACGCTGTGGGTCAGAATCGAAACGCAGCTTTTTCCAGTGGCCTGAATGTGACCTGGGGCTATGTGATGGCGTTCTTTATCAACGGTGTTCTGGCTGCACTGGCTGGTCTGATGTTGTGCGCCAGGACAATGTCCGGTGATCCCAGAATTGCAAACGATATGACTATCAATGCCGTAACTGCGGCGGTGCTGGGTGGCGTTACCTTCAGCGGCGGCGAGGGCAAAATTGCCGGTACGATCGCCGGCGCCGTGGTGGTAGGCATGCTGGTCAATGTGCTTTTCTATCTGAACATCACTGGTTTCTACACATATTTCGTGCAGGGAATTATCCTGATTATTTCTGTGGTTGTGAACAACTGGCGAAGGGGGGCGCGGCGTAATGCGTAAGGATAACGATACACCCAGGCAGCTTGTTAAAAAGTCTGCGTGGGGTATCATCGGGGCCAACAAGCAGATCATTGCGCTGTTGATCGTCGCAGCAATATTCTATATAGTATCTTTCATTGTATCAGGAACCAAATTTATCGCTATTCTGCATATTTCCAGCTTTATGGCGCTGGCGGCCATGGGACAGACCCTGGTATTCCTTATCGCAGGCATCGACCTCTCAGTGGCCAGTTTGCTGAGTGCTGCCGGCATTCTGCTGTGCACCTTGGTGGATAAGGGCGTTTCTTTTGCGGGCAGCGTCGTTTTAGTTATTGCTGCCAGTGCAATCGTGGGCAGCCTAAACGGCCTGGGTATCTCATACCTGAAGATCCCCCCGCTGGTAATGACCGTAGCCATGCAATACATTCTGCGCGGCGCTACGCTGGTAACAACCAACGGCAAGCCCATTGCAATATCTACAGCCAGCTTGAGCTATTGGGTCAACCAGGGTGTCATCGGTCCCATAACCGGCGGCATTCTTGTGACGGCGATATGTTGTGTAATGCTGATGTGGATGCTGTACAAGACGAAATTCGGACGCGAGATCTTCTTCATGGGATCCAGCCCGCGGGTGGCCCTGATGTCGGGCATTAACAACGACGTCATCACGCTGAAGGTTTATACCCTGGCGGCGGCACTGACTGGTTTGACGGGTATAATGCTGGTGGGTTATACTGGTACAGCGGCTGTACGAATCGGTGACAGCTACTTGTTACCCAGCATAGCGGCCGTGCTGCTGGGCGGTACTTCGCCGCTGGGTGGCAAGGGTAATGTGGTGCGCACCATAATCGGTGCCTTCATCCTTTGCAACACGGTCAGCCTGTTGACGGTGCTTCAGATGTCCGAGGCAGCCCGTCAGGTAATCGAGGGCATCATTGTTCTTATATTTATCGTAGTGAATAATGTCGATATTCAAAGGAAGAAGAAGAAAAAGGCGTAGGAGGAGAACCATGGCGGCAAAAGAGGCTATTCTTTGCATTGATCGCGGCACATCGGAACTTAAGGTCATTCTGTTTGACCGGGAAGGCCGTTCCTATGGCATGGAGCAGCGTAAATGCAGTATCGTGTCGCCACACCCGGATTGGCTTGAGGCTGACCTGGATGAGACTTATTCCAACTTGATAGATGCGGTAAGAGCGCTGATGGACAAGACCAGCCATCTGGAATTACAGGTGGTTTGCATAGCCATTACCTCCTATATGTCCGGAACGATTTTCCTGGACGAAAAAAATGAAGTGATTGGTCCGGCTGTTTTATGGAATGACTCTCGCACCAAGAAGCTTGTAGAGGAATGGGAACGCAACGGTGTACTTGAAAAGAGCTTTGATATTTCAGGTTCCCAGATTCTGACAGGGTGGCCCGTCCCGCTTTTAAGCTGGTGGAAGCATAATGACAAGGCGTTGCTGGATAGGGCCAAAGTGCTTCTCGATATGAAGGACTACCTGCGCTTCAAGCTTACCGGTACCCTGTATACCGATGTAACAGCGGCAGTGCTCCTTCCCGGTGATGTACGGGCCAGGGGATATTCCGACGAGGTGCTGAAACTCTTTGATGTCTTTGACTACAAACATCTTTTGCCGCCTGTGGAGGAACCGGAGAAAATAGCCGGCTTCCTGCTGCCGGATGTGGCGCGGGAGATGCACCTTACCGCCGGTATTCCGGTGATCATCGGCCTGGGTGATATGCCCAGCGGGGTACTGGGAACAGGTGTCCTGTCCGAAGGACACGGTTCCTCGGTATTGGGCACTACGTTCCTGAACGGAATAATCATCGATGAGCCGCAGCAGGAGCCTCGATACGCGGGAATGACCTGCGCGTATGTAGAAAACCATCTGCTGCGGCTGGTGAACAACACCGGAGGTGCGGCCATCAATTATCAGTGGTTTATCGATAACTTCTTTACAGAGGAGAAAGAGCAACTGGGGGAGGCGAAGATTTTACCCTATATCGACAATCTGGTGGAGACGGTAGAGCCGGGGAGCAATGGAGTGATGTATCACCCGTATATCAACTCATGCGGCGTGACGGCACCGTTCCTGAGTATCGGCGCCCGGGCTCAGTTTACCGGAATTGGATTGCACAACACCAAGGCGGATATGCTGAGGGCTATTTATGAGGGCATAGGGTTTGCTATGCGGGATTGCTATTCATCAGTGCCGGTAAAACTGCTGGATATAGTCGTCACGGGTGGTGGTAGCAAGAGCAGCTCCTTATGCCAGATTCTTGCTGACATTTGTCAGGTGCCCATTCGGGTGCTGGAGGAGAGGGAGGCTACCGCTTTGGGGTCCTGTATTGCCGCTACCGTGGGCATCGGAATGTACCGCAGCTATAGTGAAGCTATCGATCATATGGTCCGCTATTCCAAGGTGTATTTGCCCAGACCGGAATTGAAAGAGTTATATGATCAGTTGTATGATCTGTACTTTTCGATCCGGAGGGACATGCTGCATTCCTGGGATAAGCGGAGGATGATATATAGCTTTTAAAACCTTGGAGGAGGGGCTGCTATGCATTTTATCAGTAGGGAAAGCGATATACCCCTGTATAAGCAGATCTGCGATGATATCATCCAGAAGATCAACAACCACGAACTGAAGCCTGGAGATCGGATTCCCTCGGAAACCGAGCTGGCCGCAGCCTATCGTGTCAGCCGTATGACGGTTCGACAGGCGCTGAATGAAATGTTACGTGAACGGGTGCTGCTGCGCCGTCGGGGATACGGTACCTTCGTGGCTGAGAAAATGGTGGAGAGAATCTTCCACCCCAATGTAATCACCGGGTTCTTCGATGAGTTCAACAAGAACAACGAACAGCTGGTTTCAGTGGTGGTGGAAAACGCTTTGGTATTTCCGCCCAAGTCCATCAGCAATGTGATGAACCTGGACGAACGGACGCTGACAGTAAAGCTGACGCGTGTACGCTTGCTGGATGGTCAGCCTCTGGTATTGGATGAATCCTATATTGACAAGTCCCTTTGGGAGCATATTAAGGATACGGATTTCAGGCATATTTCGCTATATGCCTTTTTGGCGGATATTTTGGGCGAGAGACCCGTATCTGCAGATTTGGAAATTCAGGCGGCAACAGCCTCCCAGACGGTGGCCGGATATCTGAAGATCACGCAGGGAGCCCCGATTCTGAAGGCGATAATGGCAAACCGTTATAAAGACGGACGCGTGCTCCATGTGGGCCGCCTGTATTGTCCGGAATATTTAGGCTTAAAGTTTACAATTGGTGGGAAGTGAATCAGCATCTATGGCGGCAAAGAAGAAGAAACTAAACACTATGTTGGGGCAGATTGAAAGCCAGGAATCATTTGTTTGGGACAGCCATGTTCATCTGTGGGGACAGCCCTATCATGCCAAGGACGACCCGGACTTGATCTTGAACGATGAAGCCGCAGCCAGGGAAGAAACCTGCCGATTCCGTGATGCAGGAGGCAGTGTGCTTGTGGAATTCAGCCCTTATGACTTCGGACCGGACTGGTCCGTACTGCAGCGCATCTCCCGCAGCACAGGTGTCCACATTCTCGCCGGCATTGGTTTTTACCGTTCAGAGGGACTGGATCGTGTTCTTGCAGAACACACCGATGCGGAATGGGTAGACAGGATGGTACATGTATGGGAGTGTGGCGAAGCAAAGACGGGGGCCAAACCCTCGTTTCTGAAATGGTCCACTTCACTGAATACCATCACCGAGGCCGAAAGGCGGTCTGCCGCTATCGTGGCTGAGGTGGCAAAGCGTACGGGACTTCCTGTTGTGACACATACCCAGCGCGGCACCATGGTGACGGAGCAACTGGAGTTGCTGAGAAAGTTAGGCGTAGATTTCTCCCGGCTGATGATCTCACATATCGATATGCGTACCGACCTTAGCGCCGAATCATTCAAGGAAGTTCTGGACGCCGGCGCCAATGTGTCCATCGATCAGTTGGGCAAGCCGAAGTATGGCGTGGAACGCGAAAAAATAGATATCATATTGGAACTGTGCAGCCGGGGCTACGCCGATAAAATTTTCCTGGCAACCGATATCGGCCGAAAGTCCAACTTCAAGGTGCTGGGTGGTTCTCCCGGCCTGGAGCATATACCCGCTGTGGTGATCCCGATGCTGCGCAAGGCCGGTGCATCGGAGGAATTGATACATAAATTGACAAATGAAAATCCAACGAATTTCTACGGAATATAAAGGAAGGAAGTGAAAAAAGAACGGAATAAAGAAGTATTGCAGGCTGATTTGAAGATGCCCGGCATGATTTGGTTAAGTTAACCTGGGGCAAATGTATCTGCTATTGACCGCAAAAGCGGTTTGATGGTTGTTGGTGGCCCATATTGCCATCCTCTGCCGAATCATCAAACCGGCAATCCAATAGGCGCCGCATTTCCTGCAGGACAAGCACTGCCAGCGTAAGCACGGCAAAGGTGCCTATTGCGGTCAGAAGTTTTTGGGGGGGTTTACATGATAGAATATAGAAAAGAAACATTCCAATGCAGCTGTGGCAAGAATCATACTAATCCTATAGACGGGATCATAATTGGTTCCGGCGCACTGTCACAGCTCAGCCTCGCGCCACAGCGGCTTGGTCTGGGTCAGCATGCCCTGCTGATCACCGATGAAGTTGTCATGGGTATCATGGGCAACGCCATTCTGGAACAACTTCGCGCCGCGGGCTGTGATACCCGTGTACTGGCCTATACACTGCCTGTTTTGCCCGATGAGAAGCATATCTTTGAGTTCCTGCGGATGTGCGACAGCAGCGTGGACTTCTTCGTGGCCGCCGGAACCGGCGTTGTAAACGATATTACCCGTTTCCTCAGCGCCAAGCTGAATAAGCCCTATCTTTCAATTCCTACGGCACCGTCAATGGATGGCTACAGCGCAAAGGTATCTCTCCTCTTTGTGGATGGTGTCAAGCAGACACTGGAGGCCATCTATCCAAAGGCAATCTACGCCGATACCGATTACCTCAAGGGCGCTCCTAAGAAGTTGCTGGCGGCCGGCGTCGGTGATTTGGCTGCCAAGATTACTGCATGCGCCGATTGGAAGATCTCCGGCATCGTCAACGGGGAGTACTACTGCCAGGAATCTGTTGACAAACTGATGCGCGTGGTGGACATGAGCATGGAAGTGTCCAGCGGACTGGCACAGAATGATGAGGTTGCAGTGCAGTCTCTGACTGACGGCTTGATGCTCAGTGGTATCGTGATGCATTGGGTTGGCAGTTCTCGCCCTTTAGCCGGAGCCGAGCACCACATAACCCATTTCTGGGGCATGCAGTCCGGGCGGCCACAGCATCTCCACGGCATTGAGGTGGCAGTGGGTACGCTGATTATGCTGCAGACATACGCCAGGATTGCCGAGTATGATTTCAGCAAGTTTAACCCAAGCGAAATCGCGGCGCGGATGCCTGATGAACGGACCTGGCGCAGCAAGATCGAAGAGATTTGTGGCGAGCATGCTCATGTGATATTTGAGCAGCAGGCCAACAAGGTTTTTGACAAGGAACAGATTCAACATCGTATAGAGCGCATCATTGCCCATGAGAAGGAAATCAAGCAGGTTATCTCCGGGATTGTAAAATACGAGCCTGTACTGCGAAAGACGCTGGAGATCCTGGGTGCACCCACCACCGCCGCAGAACTGGGGATCAGCCCCGCTGATCTTAAGACCAGCTTCCTCTGGGCCAAGGAGATACGTCCGAAGTATGTGGTGCTGGATCTGGCCTACGATCTGGGCATACTGGAGCAATTGGCCGATAGACTGTAACAGCCTTGTCTGGTACCCGTTAATGATAAGAATGATTCCTTTCAATATAGGAATCATTCTTTTTTTGTACACTAATGTGTACCTGCGCCCGGCCATCGATAATGGCGTCCCAGTCCGAATGTATTATTAGCCGCAAAGCATTTGACACGGCTGGCGATCTCGTGCTAAAATGGTGCTAATTCAGCCGAGATTAGATGAGAGGAGAAGAGAGCTATGAAAAAGAACGTTCCGTTCAAAGTCTATCTTGATGAGAATGAGCTGCCCGAAAGCTGGTACAATTTCCGGGCTGATCTTCCAGGTCTTAGTCCCTATCTGAACCCGGCAACCAAGAAGCCGGTCGCTCCCGATGACATGCTGGCCATATTCCCGATGGACCTCATCCAGCAGGAAATGTCTGACGAGCGCTATATCCCTATTCCGGAGGAAGTAAGGGAACTTTACCGCTCATTCAGGCCATCACCCCTTTGCCGGGCCTACGGGCTGGAAAAGGTTTTGGACACCCCGGCTCGCATCTATTACAAGTATGAAGGTAACAACCCCTCGGGAAGCCACAAGCTGAATACCGCGATACCCCAGGCCTATTACAACAAAAAGGCCGGTATCAAGCGCCTGGCTACCGAAACGGGAGCGGGACAATGGGGAACGGCCCTTTCCGTTGCGGCCCGGTTGTTTGGAATGGAATGCACTGTCTACATGGTTAAGGTCAGCTACCTGCAAAAGCCGTACAGGAAGGCTATCATGCAGGCTTACGGGGCTACCGTGCATCCCAGCCCGAGCCCGCTGACACAGGCCGGCAGAAAGATACTGGAGAAGGATCCCGATTCGCTGGGAAGCCTGGGCATTGCAATAAGCGAAGCGGTTGAAGACGCTGCAACCCACGACGATACAAATTATTCCCTGGGCAGTGTCCTTAACCATGTCCTCCTGCATCAGACCATCATCGGTCTTGAAGCGAAGAAACAGATGGAAAAGATCGATGAGTATCCTGACGTTGTTATAGCATGCTGCGGCGGAGGCAGCAACTTCGGCGGAATAGCCTTCCCGTTCCTGCATGACAAGGTCAGGGAAGGCAAGAATATAGATTTTATCGCCGTGGAGCCGGCCGCATGTCCCACCCTTACCAAGGGCAAGTTTGCATATGACTTCGGCGATGTGGCTCAGATGACCCCCATAATGCAAATGTACACCCTCGGCCACGGTTTTATCCCGCCGGGAATCCATGCGGGCGGGCTTCGCTACCATGGAGATTCGGTGCTGGTTAGCAAGGCATACAAGGACGGGCTGATCGATGCGCGTGCCGTGCATCAGACCGAGGTATTCAAGGCCGCCATCCAGTTTGCAAGATCGGAGCTTATACTTCCGGCGCCCGAATCAGCCCATGCCATAAAGGTTGCCATCGACGAAGCGCTGAAATGCAAGGAGACAGGAGAATCCAAGTGCATCCTGTTCTGCCTCTCGGGCCACGGCAACTTCGACCTTACAGCCTATGAGGAGTATATGGCAGGCAAGCTGAGCGATTATGAATACCCGGACGAACTTTTGGCCGAAGGTTTGGAAACCCTGCCGCAGGTGTAAAAAAGTGAGGTTTATGAAGGAAACCCCGGTATGCAAATGATATCGGGGTTTTTATTTTCTTGTGGTTTCAGCCTTTTTCACGGGGAGCACGAAAGCAACCTGAAAGAAAGGTGGAAAAGCATAACAAACTCACGGAGCGCATGGCCGCCGTGGAGCAGAGTTTAAAAACTGCACATTATATAATAGATGGATTTACAAGAGGGGCACGGTTGGCATGACTATCATCGAAGTAAATTACAACTGGGCACGCACCAACTTTGTCCAGCAGAAACCCGACACCATAGTAATACATCATGCCGTTTGCAAGTCCTGCACGGCCCAGGATATTCACCGCTGGCATATAGAAGAGCGCGGTTGGGCGGGTATCGCCTACCATTATTTCATCCGAAAGGACGGTTCAATTTACCGCGGCCGGCAGGAAACCTGGCAGGGGGGCGGGCTGCTCGGCAGCGAGAACAAGGATGTGCTTCAAATCTGCCTTGAAGGATGCTATACGGATTATGTGGTGAATGGTGTGGTCCTGACCGAGAAAAATGTTCCCAAAGCTCAACTTGATTCCCTCGTGGAGTTGTGCAAGGACATCCAAAAGCGGTTGACAATCAAGGCATATAAACGCCACTCGGATTATTCATCAACCCAGGCAGAAAGCAAGGACTGCCCTGGAAAGTATTTTCCGTGGGAAGAATTTATTCAAAGAGTAGGAGGGATTCCTGTGGCAACCATAAACGTTAGCGATGCTTGGAAGGATAAAGCAATCGACTTTGTCGTTAAGTTCCAGAAGGAAACCGGGCTCGTGGTCGATGGCAAAGCCGGTGATGCCACCAATGCCAAGCTGGACGAGGTACTGCGCAAGTGGAAGGAGCCGTCCAAGGACAATAACCAGGCCCTCGAACTGAAGGAAGCATGGAACAATTTTGTGAACAAAATCAACGCTATCAAGTAGGAAGGAGTGGAAATACATCGGCGCAGTGTTATGTCTGAAATGCCGAAATAAGCCAGGAATTGTAAAGTAAAAAGCCCCGTTCAAATCCGGGGCTGTTTTGTGTCTGTAAGCCTGAATCAATTGTAGGTTTTATGGTAGATATGAACCGCACCAATAGAAGGGCACGATTGTATCGACCTTATCATCGTATACGATTATTTTCTTTAAATATGTTTGTATGAAACGCTTTTTTCTTCTAGGCTTTTATCTCTTATTCAAGCGTCCATTTCAAGTTTTTTTCGGATCATATCTTTTATGGCGAATGAAGCTGGGTTTGTAGTAGTTTGGTCTCCTCTTATTTGATTGCGAGGCTGGCCTTATTGGCTTCCAACTCATCAATCTTTTCTTTCTTTAACGGATGATACATCCCCGGCAAAGAGATTTGCGGCTTTTAGCCGGGTTTCTAACTGCGAGAGCTCTCATACATGATCATGGCATACCCAACTCGGTATGCCATGATTATACTGTTATATTAGTTAAATTACGAGGACATATGTTCTTTTAAGCAAATTGTGTTTCAAATATATGATTTATTCTTTCAAGAGATCTACTACTAAAAGGTTTTGAAATCCCAGGATTATAGTTGATAATAATATCACCAGTTTCATCAACATAGCCTAGA